>Ga0209794_1000076_pt1:30000-254800 | contig 254800 bp, 222 predicted proteins | sample EBPBio232013_DNA_FD_185869 | JGI IMG/M metagenome (GOLD analysis project Ga0209794, IMG submission 185869) | Wastewater treatment Type I Accumulibacter community from EBPR Bioreactor in Madison, WI, USA - Reactor 1_5/23/2013_ DNA (SPAdes)... | ecosystem: Engineered > Bioreactor >...
CCTGAAGAATCTGACACACCTTCCGGTAATCATTTTTCCGGGCGGTTTGAGTCAGATATCGCCATTCGCGGATGCAATTCTTTTTCTTTCCATAATAAGCGGGAGAAACCCGGAACACCTGATCGGGAAACATGTTATTGCCGCACCTGTGATAAAAAAATATGGACTTGAAGCGATTTCAACAGGTTATATGTTGATTGAATCGGGCAGGAGAACAACGGCGGAGTATATGAGCGGAAGCATGCCGATACCGCGACACAAACCTGAGATAGCCGTGGCAACGGCACTGGCGGCGGAATATCTTGGTATGAAAATGATCTATCTCGAAGGAGGCTCCGGCGCAGACAATCCTGTCCCATTTGAAATGGTCAAAGCAGTGTCGAAAAACATATCAATTCCGGTAATTACCGGCGGTGGAATCAAAACCCCCGAAACAGCCGGAAAAATGGTGGATTCGGGGGCTAAAATTATCGTGACGGGCAATTACTTTGAAGAAAAAATTAATTGGGGAATGCTCCATGAGTTTGCTGATGCTGTGAAGGGGAGAGCATAAAGATAAGTGGCGTATGAGAAAAAATGACGCCGGGTTGAATTATCGCCTGACCCGTGCCGATCTGATTGTTCTGGCGATAAGTCTTTTGACGGCTACCTCGCTTTTTCTCATTGGATCATCCAAATATGGTATTGGATTGACGGGGGACACGATGAATTACCTGGCTCTGTCCGAAAACATTCTTGCCGGGAGGGGGATTACGGGACTGGGTGGTGAGCCGTTTGTTTTGTGGCCTCCGGGATATTCATTGATTATTTCATTTCTGATTGCACTTACCGGGGCAAATCAGTATTCAGTTCTTATGATTTTGAATATCTTCTCCCTCTCTTCCACTCTGATAATATTTTTTTTCCTATCGACACAAAAATTACAGATACCGATCCTTCGTTACTACGGGATGGGGTTACTGGTAATAGCACCGGGATTCTATCTGGTTTCGGTTTTCGCTTTTGTGGAGGTGATCTTCATTCCAATTCTGCTCCTGTTTCTCTTTCTGGGCGAGAAGTGGCGGGAAGAATTGACCGTGGGGAGAGTCATTTGGTTGTCGGTTTTGTCACTAATTCTCTTTTTTCTGAAGTATATCGGAATTATCTCGTTCGTTGTAATCTTATATCTGATTTTGAGAGGTAACAGGAGAGAATGGTTTCGAAATACCTCTCTCTCCATCTCTATTGCAGTTGTTCCGGCTGTTTTATGGCTGATTAGAAACTTTACAGTTTCGGGAACTCCATTTGGAGAAAGAGGGAGTTCAATGTATAATATTATTGATGTTATTCTGATCTCTACAGAGACTTTTTTATATTGGGTATTCCCGTTTTTGATGTTGCTGTCCGCCATTTCATATGGCGCAACCAATTATTTTAAGACCATTGATGTACGGTTTTCAGATTGGGTAAGAAAAGCGGACATTCATCTTTTGTTCACGGTTTTTTTTGTTGGTGCAACTTTTGTCTCCTGTTCCGTTTCTGCGTTTGACAGACTTAATAATCGACTTTTGTTTCCGGTTTTCCTTCCAACTTTAATTGTTTTCCTCTTATTCTTTGATATTGTTAAGAGCAGTTTGCTGAAATTGAAGTACCGGAAAATCCTGACGATTGCAGGATTCGCTGTGTTGATTATTCCTGTTGTTCTGTATATTCGCACTGATATAAGATCGTTTAATTCCAGAATCGAACATGGTGCAGGGGGAATTGCCACAGATGAGTATCAGGCAAGGCTGCCCAGGATACCGGATCATATTTTCCGGGAATTGAAATCAACAGGAAAGATTTATTGCAATAATCCTGAACTCTTATACTATGCGACAAATCTTCAGACGAAGAAATCCCCTCAAAAATTTTTCTATAATTCAGAGGATGTCGTTGTCAGGTTAGATGATCTCCCGAAATATTTCAGCGAAGAAAAAAGTTTTTTAATCTGGCTCGGAGGCAATATGAATGATACCGGCTATTCACCACAAGAACTGGCTGGGCATGTAGAGATGAATTTGACATTGGCCGGTGAAAATTATCAAATTTATGAGATCCACGGACGGTGATGAGGAGATTTAAGGAACAGTTCGCGAATCATTTTCCTTCAGGACTAAGAACCTTGATCCTGAACAGTGGTTATTTTTTTGCCACTTCCATTTTAGGAATTGCAGTTTCATTTATTTCATTTCCGGTTTTTGTGGCTCTTCTTTCAAAAGCGGATTTTGGGATATTGGCTTTTTTCACAGCTTTGAACATGATAGTTGCGCAATTCTCTATCCTCTCACTTACGAACTATTACATCATAAGAAGCCGGGAACTTGATACAGCAGGGAAAAGAAAACTTTTGCTTGATTTGCTGATCTTCAATTTTTTCTGGAATCTCATGCTGATGACAGTCGGGATGATTCTGGTCTATTTTTACTTTACCGCTTCCGGTACTGAGATTCCTTATTTCCCGAATGTCCCGATCATGTTTATAATACTGATCTCTCAAAGCTTTATCTCTCTCAGACTTGTAGCTTTCAGAATCGAGGGAGCCGGCCGCAACTTTTTTTTTACAGAGGCATCGCAGTTACTTGGAAATGTCTTCTTTTCAATAATGATTGTTTGGCTGTTCGATTCAGGTGCAACAGGGAAATTGCTGGGAATAGCCACCTCCAACACGATAATTGCAATTTCACTATGGTTTGTTATGGCTGGGAAGAGACAACATTCTTTCAGCTTCCTTGAAGTGAAGCGGGGATTGAAAGAGATGTTGCCGCTGACTCTCGCCTCCTTTCTTCACAGCACAGCACCGTCTGCAGATGTGATCATTCTGGAAAGGTTAAATAATTTGCCGGGATTAGGGGTTTATAATGTCGGTAAACAGGTGGCAACTTTTGTTACTACTGCCTGTACATCCGTTTTTCAGGCATTCGAACCAAAATTTTATGAAGACTTTCGTGATAAGCCGGTAAGAAAGTCAAAGAATTTTCGAGTATTTGTATTAATAATTTTTATAGTTGTTGGTCTTTACTTCATTTTTTCAGATACGATAATTAAAATTTTAACTCTGGGGAAATTTCAGGACTCTCTTGAGTATTCGAATATTCTCGTAGTACAGGCGCTTATTTTGCCGGTAATCCAGGCGATACAGGTGAAATTTTATATTCGCCGACAGGTAAAGCTGATTGCCGCCATTAATCTGATCGGCAGTTTCGTACTTCTGGGACTGGTTTTTGTTCTGACCTCGAGCATGCTCTATACCGGTGCAGCAATCGCCTTTGTTGTCTCGGCGTTAATTCAGATAGTTCTATTGTTCATTGCATTAGCGAGACAAAAGAATGATTAATACACCCGTTCTTGTAATTGCGTTTAACCGTCCGGAGATGCTGCAAAAGGTTGTGGATGCGCTTTCGGTACACAAACTTTCACGATTGTATGTCTTTGTCGATGGCCCGAGGGAAGGGAATCAGGATGATATAGAGAAAATTGAAGAATCCAAAAAGATTTTTGAATACATAGACTTTTGTGAAGAAATTATCCACATATATCCTGAAAAAAATCTTGGTTGTGGTGGAGGACCTTTTCATGCAATTACTACAGCATTCGAGAAAGAGACCAGACTGATTATTCTTGAAGATGATTGTGTACCAGGAGCGGCATTTCCAGCTTTTTGTGAGGAATTGCTTTTGCGATATGAGAATCAGGAAAAAATTTGGATGCTAAGCGGTAACAATTTCAGTGAAGAATATCGAGATGGAAATAACAGCTACAGGTTTTCGCAATATGCTCACTTTTGGGGCTGGGCGACCTGGAAAGATAGATGGGAGAAAGTCTCTCTTTCGGTAGAATTCTATAAGCCCAAGCTCGATGAAATACTTCTCAGAAGATTTCCACTTCACTCAGAAAGAAGTTTTTTTAAGAAGGAATTCGGTTATAATCTCTATCATGATTCTTATGACGGTTGGGATTATCAGGCGGCTCTAACCATTTGGGAACATGACGGACTTTGTATTATCCCAAGGAATAATCTGGTATCGAATATTGGAAGTCAAGGAACCCATTTCACTGAAGAAAAACCATTTTTTAATCTTCGCGTCGATGACGATTTCAAAATATCCGTCCATCCTGCTAAAACAGAAAGAGATTCAGATTATGATTCATTTCATTTCAGAAATCACTGGCGAAAAGTAAATAAACGACCTTTTCTAAAGCGAGTAATTGGGTATTTACGAAAAAGATACAGACGCTTAACAGATAATGGTTTGATTTGATTTCGCAAAATATTTTATATTACAGTTTAAGTTTATTCAAAAATCAGCCATCATTTTGAAAATAAAAATATACCAGGTTTCCATGCTAAGATATCTCGTACTGATTTCATTTCTTGTTATTTCCCTCCATTCACAGGACAGAATTTCAGGTTATCAGGAAAGCGGGCAAAAACTGCAATTCACAATCCAACCAGAACCCGTCAGCCTTGCCAGACTGACCGATGATGTCAGACAGAAAAAACTGAGCTACTACGATGAATCGCGTCCCGGCGAAATTTCACTTCCATCGAAGTCGTTGTTTGTAGCACTTCCCCCCGGAGCGGAAGTTACAGTTAATTTTCGAATATTAGATAAAAGAACAGAAGATTTCAATCCTTCAATCAATCCGGAAGCAAATCTGACTCACGACACTACTATAAGTCTGAATTTTGAACCAAAAGTGGCTTTGGAGAAGAGAAGAAATGAAGTAGTTGAGATTCTTGGGTATTTCGAAATTAAAGGGGTGAGGGTCGTTCATTTACGGTTCAATCAGTACAACTATAATGCAGGCTCTTCGAAGCTTGAGGTAATTGATAAAATAGAGTTTACCTTAAACTCAAACAAACCGCTTATAAACTACAACCGCGGAATCAGATTTTCAGATGAATCACGAAAACTTTTTTCGGGGATGCTCATAAATCCTGAATCGGTTGATAAATTTTCATCAGTTACTGCAGTCAATGATACAACCGGGAACTGGATAGATTTTTCTGCATCTTATGTTAAGATAGGTGTGGCAAAAGACGGTATTTACAGGGTTTACGGTTCCGATCTGATTGGGATGGGGGTAAGCATAGGCGAGATTCAACTGGCTACACTTCAGCTTTTGAAAAAGGGAATACAGCAGGAAATATTTGTTTTTGACGGCTCCGACAACAGGTTCGATGCTACTGACTATATCGAATTTCTGGGTGAGAGGAATATGGGAAGTGCTGATTACAGAACACCTAATACTTATGGTGTACCCTATAATGAGTACTTTGACCGTTTCACTGACACTACCGTCTACTGGGTTACCTGGAACAGGAGTTCCGGAAAAAGGGTACCAACTGCACTGCAAAACCTGCAGGCTAATGCCGACACTTTGAAAGTTTATGCAGAGCTCGTTCACCAGGAGCAGGACAGATCATATCTTAATTTTGATGGAAATCTTGTAAGAAGGGATTTGCCCTATTTTTACGAGAATAAAACTTTTTACTGGCAGAATATCAATGCTCCCACTACCTTGTCATCCAGGTCATACACATTCAGTCTAAGCGAATTGGATCCGGGAGACAGTGTGAGGTTCTTTTCGAGAATTGCGAGTGGTGCTTCCAGTAACGCCACTTCGTCACACAATCTTGTTATGCAGATTGGCAACTTGTATCCAACCTACGATTCTTCATATTTGGACAGATATGACAGAATTGTTCTCAAGGGAAGTGCTCCTGCTAATCTTTTTGTAAATGGAAATAATACATTGAAAGTGGTTTCATATCCAACCGGTACCTCGATAAACACCGTCTGGGTTGACTGGGTTGAGATGGAATATTCACGAAAACTTAAAGCTACGAATGACTCACTTTCATTCAAATTTCCATATTCTGCGAACTCGACTGTGAAAAATATTGAAATCACGAATGTGGCTTCAGACAGTTTGATTTTGTGGAAAAAAGGGAGCGGGATTAAGAAAATCTTTGCATCACGAACGGGAAATTCACTTCTCTTCCAGGACACTGTTTCCAAATCTGACAACTATTTTCTCGTGAAAAACAGTTCGGTTCTTAAACCAACCTTCTATTACAAAAAAAGCTGGAAGAATCTTAGAAATCCATCCCTTAAAGCCGATTATCTCGCCGTCTCCATAGAAGCATTTGCCCAACCGATCCGGCAGCACCTCGGATATCTGAAAAACAGTTCTCAACTCGACACGATGTTTATTGACATGAACGATGTGTATGATGAGTATTCGTATGGATATTTCTCAACTGAAGCTTTGAGAGAATTCTTCAGAACTACCCAGACAGTCTGGCAGTCACCATATCCCGATTACGCTGTGCTGGTCGGAAGTGCCGCGTGGGATTACAGATTGTCCCATTCAACAGTTCTGGGGTTCAAGCCGAAAAAGAATCTTGTGCCATCTTATGGATCGCCTTTGAGTGATAATTTGTTGTCGGTTTTTGACTCAACAGCTTCGTATATACCGCAAATTGTGACGGGAAGGATACCTGCAAAGAGTATTGAGGATGTGAACCGGTATTTTACAAAACTGGCAGCACATTACACACAAAAATATGACAGGTTCAATAAAAGGGTTCTTTTGCTCTCCGGTGGCGTTGATGAATCGCAAGCGAACGAATTCAGAGATCAAAATACTGTTATTGCCCAAAAATTTAAGGTAAGACCCTACTCGTTTGATTACAATCAATATTACCGGACATTTAATCCTTTCAGCAATTATGGACCCATCCCATTAGATGAAGTTGATGCCAATATTAAAAAAGGTGGTATTATTCTCTCTTATGTTGGTCATTCAGGGACATTTCATTGGGATAATGATATCCGAACTCCGAGTCAATTATTGAATAATGTCGGCAAAGGTTCACTTCTTACTGATTTCGGTTGTTCAACCGGAAAATTCGGTGAGCCGGATGTAGATTGTTTTGCCGAGCAGTTTTTAATGTATCCCACAGGGCAGCCAATTGCTTATATAAGTAATTCAAGTTTAGGTTTCACCAGCACGGCAAGCGTGGCACCATATTTATTCTATACTTCAATTCTCAATGACAGTATTTGGAAACCAGCTGATGCTCTCCGTACTGCTAAAACGAAAATGCTTCAACAGTACGGGAATAGTACTACAAATCAGTTGTTCACTATGACCAATTCTTATTTTGGCGATCCCTTTCTTGCATTAAAAATTCCACCAAAACCTAATTTTTTGTTTAACAATGAGGCAATGGTTATATCTCCAAAAAATCCTGACAATACACGAGATTCAATTAAAGTATCGCTTGAGTTTTACAACTACGGGTCAGCCATAGATGATTCACTGCAAATAAGAATTACAGATCGACTGAATGGAGAAGTAGTTTTTGATACATTGATGAAAAGAATGGTTCCGGAGTTTAAGGATTCACTTGCCATCTTTATACCAGTCAAGAACAGGCTTGGTGTTCACGCAATAAAAGCGATTCTCAATAATGATGGCAGAATACAGGAGATTTACAGCAATGATAATGAAGTGGAGACCTCATTTATTGTGAGCAGCTCATCATCGCGAGATTATCTCAGGTACGGTAATGAAAATGTTGTGAAAGACTTTCTGTATTTTATTAACCCACAAAGGAGGCCGGAATCAGAATCGTTAACAATTCAAATTGCAGACAATCCAACAATGTTATCTGCTCAACAATTTACAGTACCATTTGACTCATTTTATACCAAGATATCGTTATCGACACTTGCCAAAGAAAAGCGTTACTGGTTCAGGGTGAAGGATAATTTATCGGGTCAGTTTGGTTCCATTAGGTCGATATACCTCTCCACAAAAAGCGGGTTTGGTTTGGCAGACAGTATCTCATTTAGTTCATCTGAATTTGAAAATGTAATATTTAGGGATGCCCGGATGATTTTGAAGGATCAAAATGTGAAACTCCAGATAACAGCATCCGGATACTATGATGGTAATTCGTCAACAATATCATACAACAATTCAAATGTTTTACAGTCTAGTACGGTATTGAGTCATAATGTTGCAGTATTTGAAGCAAGTTCGATGAAATTCCTTTATGTTAAATCCTTTAATTTGACCTTTGGAGATTATACCTATGAGGTGAACGAGTATAAGAAATTTCTGGACACACTGAATCCTGGAAATCTTATTGTTATCGCCGCGGCATTCGATCCTTTCGTTGCCGATGCCAGTCTTAGAAATATGCTCAAGAACTACGGCAGCAAATACATCGATTCCTTGGCCAGGAGAGATTCCTGGTATATGGTCGGAAAAAAGAATACTCCTGCCGGGATGATGCCTGAGGGTTGGAAGAAGATAGGTTTTGGGCCGGCAGTTTTTGATACAACAATTAATTTCAATCTGATTGATGGGAGTTTGATCTCTGTTCCTATAGGTCCGGTTACCTTGTGGGATAGATTATTTGTTAATGAAATAACCTCTGACTCAAATGTAATGAGGCTCAGAATAATTTATACCGATACTTTGGGAGCTATCGATACGACTTCATACTTGCAAAACGACAGCGGCAATTATGATCTGTCGCTCCTGAATAATCTACCGGTGAAAACGATGAGGGTGTTGGTCAATTTTGAATCACTTGATAAAAAGTCGAGCCCACAATTAAAAAGTCTTTTCGTAACATACAAAGATTTTACGGAGGTAGGTACCAACTATCAAAGTGTGGTTTTATCTGCTGATACAGTTCTGCCCAACCGGGATGTCAGTTTGAACTTCAAAGTTTTCAATGGCAGTGAAACCGAAGCAAAGAATTTTAAGGTTAAAGTTGAGAATAAAACAGGGAACAATACACCCGTGAAAATTTTTGAACAGACTGTTGATTCGCTCGGGGTTTTCAGCAACAGGAAATTTTCTGTTACTTTTAGAACACCGATTGATGTTGGCAGCGGGCAACTTATAATTACGGTGGATCCTGATAATGTATTGAAAGAATTCTATAAGGATAACAACAGTTACACGATTCCTTACTTTATAAAAGGCGACACATCGAAACCGTATTTGACTCTCGCCGTTGATGGTGTCGATGTTCCTGATGGTGAGTATATAAATCCCAAAGCTGAAATAAAGATTGAGCTGTATGACTTCTCTTCCATACCACTTCAGGATACTTCAACAATCTCCATGAGGCTGAATGGTTCGCCGGTATTTTTCCGGTCTCAGGGCGTTTCATATTCGTTTAACAATTCAAATCCGAAAGTCACCGTAACTTACAAACCCGAGTTTAAGGACGGAGATTACGAGTTTAATGTCGTGGCAAGAGGTAATTCAAGTTCATTCGCTGATACCGCAAGAATAGCTAAGAAATTTTCGGTTGTAAACGAAGCCAAACTTCTGAATGTTTATAATTACCCTAATCCTTTCCCAAATGAGACATGGTTCACTTTCAAGCTCACTCAGATTCCGGAGGAATTGAAAGTGATTGTATATACAGTTGCGGGCAGAAAAATCAGAGAGATGGTCGTGCCAGTCAATCAGTTGAAATACGATTTCAACAAGATTTACTGGGATGGCAGAGACCAGGATGGCGATGCTGTTGCCAGCGGTGTTTATCTGTATAGAATTGTGATGAAGAAAGGTGAAAAAGTGGAGAGAATTACAGAAAAACTGGCTATCGTTCGTTGATATCGAGAATTCTGTAAACGGGGTAGTCGTCGATTGAGCCTAATCGGGTCAGAGTTAAGCCCTGTTCCGTAAGTGATGAAAAATCTTCTTTTGAAATCAGATATTTAACCTTGTATTTTTTGAGAATTGAATTCTTTGCAAGAGAGGAAGAAGTGCTGAAGTATTTATCCACATCAGCACTTTTTTCTTTTGTACCGGGAATTGCCGGGTTGGGGTAATAATAGGCAACGACATACTGGTGAGTCGTTCTTGAGATCATAACAGAAACATTTAAGGGAGCAAGGATTATTCCACCGTCCTTAATCCATACATCTAATTGTTGATATTCATTATAATATCTAAAATTTGAATGATAACCAAGAGGTTTGTTTTTTAGAATATCAGGAAAAAGTGATATTGTTGTGAAAGAAAACTGCATTTGCATGATCAGCAGAATTCCGGCAACCACAAGAAATGCGTTACGATGAGAATTGCCCCGTGTGAGCCATTTTGTAATCAGCCATTCTATGGTGAGAAAATGAAGCATTAAAGTAAAAAGTACACTGAATCTGGCAAGTGGTTCATTGTGAAAAATGAAATAGTTTAAGGTTAAGAGGGGGGTCAAAAGGAGGAGTAGCAACAGACGGAAATCGTATTCATTTGCCTTTGTCTTCTCGATTATCATGATAACAGATGGTACCAGTAACAGAATAATTGTATATATGGTCTCATAATAGAAATTGTAGGCCTCAGGAAGATTGAAAACACTTAAATTCTGAGCAGACGAAATAAATTTAAGAACGGGGTAATACGGCCAAAAAAAAGTCAATATAAGAGCGAATAGCGGCATCATCATCATCAGGATTTTTTTTCTATTCCATTCATTGCTTAAAAGAGATTTTGCACTAATGACAAGCATTAAAAAAGCTCCGGATAACGGATGGATAGCGAATACAAGTGCTGTAAGCAGTGTGAAGGATACATAAGCCCCCACCCCCAAATTATTCCGGATTTTGGCAATCACAATTAATAAGATGGGAAATACCGCCCGATAAGGGTACCCAAGTGTTACTGGTATAAGCGAAAAATCATATACACCGCTTGACCCGGGTGCGTAAATCCAAAATCCCAACAGTACGATAAGCACTATCATGGAATATTTATGGTCACTGAACATGCATCGTGCTGTTATTCTGACACTATACAAGAAAAATATCAGATTGAAAATCCCTGCGACGCTAAAAATCATCAGCGGAGACAGACCTGTGATTTTCGCTGTCAAGCCTAGCAACTGGTGGTATGGTGTCAAGATGTGAGAAATATTCTCTGCTCGTGCATAAGGGTCAACCGGGTTGAAGAGATTATCCCTGAAAGCTGTTATCTGAGCCACATGATCCCAAATGTCATAGTTCACATAGAAACACTCGAGGAATATTGTACCAATTATCCCGTACACCAAAAGTAGAGTGCATACTGTGTAAAAAGATTTGTCAGAAAAAATCAGAGAGTCTGTGTTCATGGTTTATATTTTTTTCGATTCAGAATTTTGCCGGATTTTTCATATTTTACGGGTTCAAGTTAACAATTTAATGACTTAATGACTATTACATATTTTGCTTTCAAAACGGAATGTAAGTATTCATGAATTATAATAGAATATTTGATTGGGTCAAGACAGAGCAGTACAAGCTGCTGTTTGTTTTAATAGTGACAGTTTACATCATTATATATGCTCCTTATGGCCTTACTGAGGCTGATGATGGGTTTATCACCGGTCTCTCTTGGAGAATCTTTAACGGAGAGATCCCGTACAAAGATTTTATTTATGTCAGACCTCCATTATCACCACTTTTCCACAGCTTGCCATTGTTTGTCCTCCACCATGACTATGTAATTTTTTTTGAGAGAGCATTTTTTTATATAAGTCTTGGTATCAGCAGTCTCTTTGCGTCAATGTCCCTTGGTAAAATCTTAGATTTTGAAAAGAATAAGCTGGATAAATGTTTAGTGGCATCAGTCGGCTTTGTTTTTTCAGTTGCAGCATTTCCTCCTACTGCATGGCACACTGTTGATGGAGTATTATTTGGATCAGTTGGAATCTATTTTCTTGTTAGAGATAATTCCAAATTGGGAATTTCATTTGGGGTGTTTTTACTTTTTCTTTCGGCTCTGTCAAAGCAATCATTTTATATGATGCCGGTCGTCGGGATTATGTATTTGTACCTTAGCAAACAAAGCCGAGGGGTTATTTACACCGCCAGCGCAGTCCTCGTTTTTCTTCTAATTGCCTTTGGTATTATATTGGAATACTTTGGTGCACTCGATGAATTCATCATCCAGACAAGGTCGGCATCTTCTCTAAAAGAGGCTTATACTTCAGGGGTGTATAAATATCTCCACTCAGATCTGATTTTTATTTTTGTCTCATTAGTGACTTGGAGGATTATTAAATATATCGGCGAAAATAAAAAACACAGCATAGACTTAAATCTTCTTCCTTATTTATACTCTTTTATTATCCTGATCTATCCGTTGGCATTTTATCTTAACAGAATATTTTTCAAGCAAATGTCGACTGTGGAATTTCTCAAAATTCAATTCAGAGATGATTTTGCAAGCATCACTCTTCTTTTGGCTTGTGTTTATATATTATTCAATTTCAAAAATCTTGACAGACCGTGGGCATCGATATTATTATTGTTTTTGTCCTGGAGCAGTTCCATCAGTTGGGCACATACAAGTCCTCACCTGTTCTCCACTCCAATAATTATGATATCCCTAATGGGAGCACATCAACTGCTAAATCTCAAAAAAATTCATAAATTTTTAATATATCTTCTTGTCATCGGATTGATGACATATTTTACAGGATATCAAAAACCTGTCCAAAATGATATCAAAAGCAAAATTGTCTTCCAATTATCAGAAGTGACCCCTTCCTTGAAGTACATTAAGGGGGACAAAAAAATATTTCACAAGTTAAAAGACCTCGACTCCCTCGCACGGAAATATGGGAACAACTCGAAAGTACTCCCTTTCATGCCACTATTTAATTTTTTCCAGGGATCGATATCCCCTTTACCAATAGATTATGCCATTAATTGTGAAATTGCAAATAAACATGACGGAGTGTTTGCGGAATTGGTTAAAAAACGAACTGTGGTTTTTATTGATCGAGACTGGTGGCAAATCGAGCAATCACTCGATGACTATAAGAGAATGTATGGATCGATAATTACATACCGGGTCACAAATGAATGGGTAAAAATTGATAGTACAGATTGTTATTATATCTATGTGGCTCCCAAATAGAACTATTTTAACTATTTTGAGTGTGGTGGGTGATTTCAATCAATTCCCTCTTTTGAGAAGAGTATATAATGAATCTGAATAAACGGCTTTGAGGTTTGGATATGATTCCAGCACTTTTATTGGCGATTTACCTTTAGGGATGAGGATATAATCAAATGGGGTATTTTGAGCTATTAAGATCCCGGGATCGCATTCGGATTCATAAAATTTCTCAACAACGATATTGCTCTGACGAAATTTTTCGGGATCAACAAAGGGGTCTGAGTGCTTTATCGCATACACCTTTACCCCCGTAAGCGAAGGTAATATCCATGATTCGTCAATTGGAGCAATCAAAATATCATTTTGGTTAATTTTGGCAGCAAGAGACTTGAGTCTCATTACATGATTGAAATTGGAGTAATATCCCAAGGGTTTTGAATTTTCTATATCTCTGATAAAAGAGAGGGATTTAAATGACATAAATAGTTGGGGCAGAGCGAGCACTATCAGGCCCAAATAAAACATTTTTGTTATGATTGTTTGTCTTTTATTCATTTCGAAATTAGTAATTCCGGCGACAATCAATATTTGAAGAGTGAAGGCTATATAGACGATTGCTCTTCCCGGTACAGCCGACTCAATTACAGCAAAATTGAAAATATAGAGAAAAACGAAAATGAGCATTGTAATGCCAACAATTTTTATTCTGTTATCGACACGAAAATATTTTTTTAGGAAGTATAGTCCGGGTAGAGCGGGCAAAATACAATATACAAATTGTCCTTGATAGAATTCCTTGAAATGCCCCGAGAAAGAAACTTCAGAAAAAGCGTTTATACTTAAAATCGTTGACAATACAGGGAAGAATGGCCAAAATAAAGCCGGGAAGAGTGATAAAAATGGTACGGTCAGCAAAATTATTCTTTCAGTCCTCGATGATTGTTCAGAATACCATATTTTAACAGTCAAAATAGTTATCAGGAATATTCCAGTTATCGGGTGAATCAAAAAAATCAAAGGAACGATAAAGAACAGAGCAAAATTTCTCTTGAAAGTGCTTCCCAAAGGGAAAAATGAAATAGTGATTAATGAGAGTGAAAATGCGAGTCTGTAAGGATATATGGCAGTTTTCATCAGATGGCTGAATTGATAAAAGCCGCTATAACCGGGCGCCAAAAACCACAAAAACATCAGGGTAAACAGAAGGACACCAGCTAAATTTGAGTCTTTAAGAAACTTGCTCGCAAAAATGTTTACAGAGAAAACGAATGCTATTACATTTATTAGACCGATCATCGGGGATAGAAAGAATGGCGATATATTTAGCAAACGCGCAATCAACCCCCAAAACAGGTGATATGGTGTAAAAAGGTGGGAATATTTTGTGTCAAACGAATATGGATGTGATGGGTCAAGGGGTGCATCAGCAAAAGATTTCATTGCAGCGAAGTGTTCCCAATCATCATTGGACTTGTCATAGTTCGACATGAAGATCAGCCCGAAAAATGTGTAGAGGCACAGTACTACTGAAAAGGTAATAAACAGGCTTCGCTTTTCTAAGAATATTATTCCGGTTGAGTCTTTACTCTCTATTGTTTCTCTCTTCATATTTAAATTTGATTGGAACATAATATTTTTGAATTGCAAATTATAAAATTGTAAGGAGAGTAACATGTCCAAAGGTTATAATTCAAAAATTCTTCATCGTCCTTTTTGTGATGCAATTACACCAATAAACTGATTTTTGAGTTCATTCCAGGTCGATATCCAATAATTAAGATTTTTATCGATGTTTGCTGGTAAATTTAACAAATATTTTAAGTAAAATCGAAAAATTGTGATTGATTAACAAGATATATTTTACTATTTTTGTTATTAGAGATGGATCAATGTTCTATCGTGAAGTGCGTAGTGATTTGGAGGGTGATATGGTTATTTTGAGTTATAGCGGAGAAGCGGGCTCTGCATTTTTTTGTTTGGTTAGAACCCTCTTTTAGGAAAGCGAATGAATATTCTTGTTACCGGTGGACTTGGAGCTGTTGGGACTGCGTTAATCCCAGAACTGGAGAAACGAGGTCACAATGTTTTTGTTATTGATATTGATACACACCATTTCGCGCAAAATTATGCTCGTATAGATGTGAGCGAGTTCCGTCAGTTGGAACAGCTTTGGACTGGTGGTGGTTGGGAGAGAGGCTATATGAACTCTCCCCGGAAGTTTGATATGGTGTTTCATCTTGCTGCCGAGTTTGGCAGATGGAACGGCGAAGACTATTATGAAACCCTTTGGAAAACGAATGCCATCGGGACCAAAAATATTTTAAAAATGCAGGAAAAAGAGGGATTCAAGGCTGTTTATTTCAGTACATCGGAAGTCTATGGCGATTTCAAGGATGTGATGGTGGAATCGGTCATGGATAATTATGAAGTGAAGCAGATGAACGACTATGCTCTCACTAAATGGGTGAATGAACAGCAGGTTATGAATTCCGCAGTAATGGCGGGCACCGAAAGCGTAAGAGTCCGGCTTTTCAACTCCTACGGACCTGGTGAATATTACAGCCCCTACCGTTCCGTAATTTGTCTGTTTTCCTACAGTGCATTGCACAATTTACCTTTCACAGTTTATAAAGATCATTACAGGACAAGCATTTACATCAAAGATGTTGTGAATGCGCTCGCAAACATATCAAATAATTTCAACCCCGGAGAAGTTTACAACATCGGGGGTACCGATTATCACAACATCGAAACAATTTCATCAAAGATTCTGAAGTATCTTGGCAAAGATGACAGTATGGTGACATACAAGGAATCGGAGATACTTACCACCAAGCAGAAAAAAGTTGATTCATCAAAAGCAAAAAAAGATCTCGGTTTGAAAGTGACGGTAAATCTGGATGAGGGGATTGCCAACACCATTGAGTGGATGAAAAAGGTTTACAAGCAGGTCTGATTGGAACAGTTTTTGTCGTTTTAGATACGACGCGCTTTCGGGCAAGGTAGAGAGAGAGTGAGAGGCCTTTCTATAATTTTAGTCTACTCAGGGTGAAACAGCCGTCCTTCAAAAGAATTCGCACCTCTTTTTCGACCAAGTACTTTATTTTTTACGAAGTACCCTCCCTGAAAATTGTTTTTCTCCCAAAAAAATATTATATTTGTGGTCTTTCAAAAAACTTAACTTGTAGTTGGAGGAATAGCTTTGAAACAAGAAAAAATGACCCCATGGTACAGTACCGCTGATGTAGAAAAGAAGTGGTATGTCGTGGATGCTTCGGGTAAAGTGTTGGGCAGATTAGCCACCGAAGTAGCCAGTATCATACGGGGTAAAAAGAAGCCGGTATACAGCCCGAATGCTGACACCGGAGATTTTGTCGTAGTAATTAATGCTGATAAAGTTGTCGTCACCGGCAAGAGAGCCGAGTTGAAGATTTACAAACATCACAGTGGTTACCCGGGTGGACTTAAAACCAAATTGTATAACGAGATGATAAAAGTAAAACCTGAATTCGTCATAGAGCATGCTGTTCGCGGAATGCTTCCAAAGACGAGATTAGGTAAGAAGATTTTTCATCATTTGAAGGTTTATCGTGGCGCTGAGCACCCGCACGCAGCCCAAAAACCTGAAGTAATCAGTATCTAACGGAGAATTAATGTCAGACACTTTATTTGTTGGAAGAAGAAAAACCGCAGTTGCCCGTGTCGTTTTAAGACCCGGTCAGGGTAAGGTAATCGTCAATGGAAGGGAATTGAGCGTTTACTTTGCACAGAAGACACAGCAGGACGATATTGCTGCTCCATTTGAGAAACTGGAGTTGACAGGGCGTTACGATGTATTTGCGAATGTAAAAGGTGGTGGCTCAGCCGGACAGGCAGAAGCAATCCGCCTTGCAATCTCAAGAGCTCTTACTGCAGAAAATGAAGATTACAGATCACCTTTGAAACAGGAAGGCTATCTGAAAAGAGACCCGAGAATGGTTGAAAGAAAGAAATACGGCAGACCAAAAGCCCGTAAAAGATTCCAGTTCTCGAAAAGATAATTTTATTTACAAATCAACATTCTTTCTGATTTACCGCCTGTGCCTCGCGGCTTAAGGTAAAGTGGAAGAAAGAAAAAGTTTAACAGGAGTTTAGATGTACGATATAGAGTTAACTCAACTGATCGAAGCGGGTGCGCATTTCGGTCACCTTACCCGCCGTTGGAATCCAAAGATGAAACCCTACATCTTTATGGAGAAAAACGGAATTCATATTATAGATCTTAACAAGACTAAAAAAATGATCACCGAGGCAGCGGTTGCTTTAGGTGAAGTGGTTGCTCAGGGCAACAAAGTCTTGTTTATTGGTACAAAGAAGCAAGCCAAAAACATAATCGAGACTGAAGCAAGAAACTGCGGAATGAACTGGGTTACCGAAAGATGGCTTGGCGGAATGCTTACCAATTTTTCAACAATTAGAAAAAGTGTAAAAAGACTCCAGCAGATCGAGAGACAGGAGACTGACGGTACTTTCGAGAAAATCACAAAGAAAGAGCGTCTCTTCCTTACTCGCGAAAAAGACAAGTTAAGAAAAATACTTGAAGGCGTCGAATCGATGAACAAGCTCCCCGGAGCGGTTTTCATTGTCGATGTAAAAAAAGAATCCATCGCAGTAAAAGAAGCCAAGAGGCTTGACATCCCTGTCTTCGCCATGGTAGATACAAACTGCGATCCTGATCTGATTGATTATGTTATCCCTGCTAATGATGATGCAGTAAAGACCATCGAACTTGTTATCAAGACTATGGTGGAAGCTGCCAAAGAAGCAAGCATTAGAGCCAAGGAACAAAAAGCCGAAGCCGCCGCTGAATCTGAAAGAGTAAGGAAAGAACAGGATAAAACTGAGCAAGACTCAAAATAAAAAACAAGGATTAGACTAAGAATGAATATTACCGCAGCACAAGTAAATGAACTTAGAGGCAGGACTGGTGCCGGAATTCTTGACTGTAAAAAAGCCCTCGTTGAATCTGAAGGAGACATGGATAAAGCCATTGACTACCTGAGGAAAAAAGGTGCTGCCATGGCAGCCAAAAGAGCTGACAGAAGCGCCAACGAAGGAAGAATTTCAGCAAAAGTTTCTGAAGATAAAAAATATGGTGTATTGGTAGAAGTAAACTGTGAGACAGACTTTGTCGCTAAATCTGATGATTTTGTGGCATTCTCAAAACAGATTACTGATATCGCATTTTCAAAGAAGATTAAAAGTTCCGCAGAACTGATTGAATCAGTTCCGGAAGTTACTGATTTGTTAAATGAACTTACTGCAAAAATCGGCGAAAAACTTGAAGTTTCCAGAGTAGCTTCTCTTGAAACAGAAAATGGCATGATCGACTTCTACATCCACTATGGAGACAAGTTGGGTGCCCTCGTCAGATTCGATAATGTTTCGGGTGATGCTGTTACTTCGTTTGCACATGCTGCACAGGATGTTGCTAAACAGGTTGCTGCCATGAGTCCGGTTGCAGTGAGCAGAGACAATGTGCCTGCTGACCTTATTGAAAAAGAGCTCGAGATATACAAAGAGCAATTCAGAAAAGAAGGAAAGCCGGAAGACAAGATCGAGTTTATCGCAAAGAACAAACTTGGCAAATATTTCGAAGAAGTTGCTCTTCTCGAACAGTCATTTTTCCGCGATGACAAAAAGACTGTCGGAGCATTTTTGGATGAAGTAAACAAAGCCAACGGCACAAAAATCGTTGTTGATTCTTTTGTAAGATTCAATCTCGGTGACAGCTCGAAATAGTCAGTCGTTGAATAAATTGTAAAGGTCTTAAGTCTCTTAAGACCTTTTTTTATATAAAAGTGGAGAGAGAAAAAGATGTCATCAGCTAAATATCGCAGAATTTTGCTTAAGTTGAGTGGTGAATCGTTAATGGGCAACAAAGGATTTGGAATAGATCCCGAGATGCTCAAATTTTTTGCTGAAGAAATAAAAACTGTGCACAACATAGGTGTGCAGGTAGGAATAGTTATAGGTGGAGGCAACATTTTCCGTGGACTTGCAGCCGAGGGCCAGGGAATAGACCGTGTTACCGGTGATCTGATGGGAATGCTTGCAACAACAATAAATTCACTGGCACTACAGAATGCAATTGAAAAAGCCGGAGTATTTTCCCGTTTGATGACGGCAATAAAAATGGATGAGATTGCAGAGCCCTACATCAGAAGAAGGGCTATCAGACACCTTGAGAAGGGGAGAGTTGTAATATTTTCAGCCGGAACCGGTCACCCCTATTTCAGCACTGATACCGCAGCAGCACTTCGGGCTGTTGAAATTGAAGCTGATGTAATTATTAAAGGAACCCGCGTGGATGGTGTGTTCGATTCCGACCCCGAAAAAAACCCGGGAGCGAAGCAATACGAAGGAATCAGCTACCTCGATGTAATGAATAAAAATCTTCGGGTTATGGACCTTACCGCGATAAGTCTCTGTCAGGAGAACGATCTTCCTTTGCAGGTTTTCAACATGAATGTCACCGGAAATTTATTGCGTGTTGTTATGGGAGAAAATATCGGTACATTTGTAAATCATACTGGTTAAAAGTAAATTTGTTTTTTAAAATCAGTAATTTTATATAAGGCTTGAAATGGAACATATAATTAAAGAAGCCACGACCAAGATGAACAAATCAATTGAAGCGTTCAGACAGGAACTGGCAAAAGTTCGTACGGGAAAAGCTACCACAGCGATTCTTGACGGAATCAAAGTTGATTATTATGGAACACCGACCCCATTAAAGCAGGTTGCGAATGTAAGTGTACTGGATGCACACACACTTTCCATCTCCCCTTGGGACAGAAGTTCGATAAATGCGATCGATAAAGCAATACTTCAGGCAGATTTGGGGCTTAACCCGGTGAATGATGGTATCAACATCAAAGTTCCAATTCCTCCTCTTACCGAAGAGAGAAGAAAAGAATTTGTAAAACTGGTCAAGAAATTTGGTGAGGAAGCTAAAATTGCGATCAGAAACATTCGTCGTGATGCAAATGAGCACCTGAAGAAAAAACAGAAAGACGACAAATTGTCAGAGGATCTGTTGAAAGAAGCTGAGCAGAAGGTCCAGAAATCGACAAACGATCACATCACAGAGATTGATCAGATACTTGTACATAAAGAAAAAGAGATAATGGAAGTTTAACCGGCGTTAGATTTTCATTGCTGCCTTGATTTTTCGAGTCAAAAATCAAGGCAGCACTCAAAATAAGAATAAATTTCCCCCTCGGAGAGCTTTTTGAAGAATGCCTGCAGGCTTTTCTGTTTATTGTTTCTCTTTACTGTGTCAGTGACGGCTCAGGATGAGATGCAATTTGAACTACAGACAATCAAATTTGAGGGGAATAACAGTATCCCGTCGAAAGTAATCTCTTCGATTTTAAAGTCGAAAGAATCTCCCAATAATTTTTTCCAGTTGCTTAATAAGTTCACATCACTTGGCGCACCGCCGGTCTATATCGATTTTGATTTAGTGGAAACTGATGTAAGGAACATCGGAGCCCTGTATAATTCGAGAGGATTTTTTAAGACAAAGGTTGATTACTACTATTCACTCGACTCGGCAAGTCGAAGTGCAGACCTCACCTATCAAATTTTTGAAGGACCCGAAGCAATATTAGGGAAGGTGAAGTTGCATGGCTTGACAGAATTTCCCCGGGGAGACTATTGGGAGATTAATGACAGAGTACTTGTGAGAGAGGGGCAGCCCTATTCGCAGGATCGTGTTCTTGAGTCTGTTAACGGGGTTTTGATGTACCTGAAGTCTCAGGGGTATCTTCTTTCAAACTATGACAGTACTGTGGTTGTAAAGGATACTTTGATTGACAGAGCTTATGTGGATATCTTTTTTCAACTCGGAAAAAAATATTATATCGATTCTGTCCTTGTTACTACTGGCGGACCCGGGAAGGATGAAGTCAGTGAGGAGATGCTCGAAAATCTCACCGGAATAAAACAGGGTGACATATTTGATATTAATAAAATTACTCAGGCACAAGTCCGTCTTTACAGAACCGGGCTATTCAGTTATGTCAGGATTTATCCCGGAATGGAGGGAATCCGGGAATCATTTGTGCCGGTCAAGGTAGACGGGAACATTTCGAAGATGAATGATTTGAACCCTGAGTTGATAATGAACAACATCCAGAATGCGTTTAATTTTGGTGTGGGTCTCGAGTATAACAGGAAAAATTTTTTTGGGGGTGCAAGGCGTTTTACTTCGAGAGCGCAAATAAACTACCAGGATTTATTTTCACTTAATATTCCGAGGTTATTCAGCCTGATTTCACTTTCGGACACAGTAACCACGGGGGCTGCTGAATTTAGAGCCCGGGTGGAGCAACCATATTTTCTGGGACAACCTATTTTCGCGAGTCTTGAGTTATCAAGTCTGATACAAAAAATAAGATTTTTGCAGGGACTTACCTACAAGGGGAAGGTAAATTTCGAGTTCGAGCTGCCGAAGTACACATTTTTCAACAGTATGAACCTCTTTTATGCACTTGAATACAACAGGCTGACGGTAATAAGCGAGAAGCTTGGAAATCCGGCAAATGACCTGATGTCAGCGGGATTTGGAGCCCAGATGGTATCGAGTCATGTTGATGATTTTATTTTTCCAACAGAAGGTAGCAATTATAATATTTACCTGGAGGAAGGAAATCTTTTACCGTATCTTTTCTCAAAGATTATTAAAGGGGAATATTTATCTTTATTGTTTTTGAAGAGTCAGGCAACTGCAAGTTATTATTTTTCACTCTCTTCGGTTAACGATCTTGTATTAGGGTTAAAGTTTTCCGCCGGTTATATTGGGACATTATCAGGAGACAAGAACAGTGTGCCTTATGTTAAGGAATTTTTTGTCGGAGGCAGTAATTCTGTCAGAGGGTGGTCGTCAAGGGCTTTCCCTCCACAAAAGGGAATTGGAGAGGAGTTGAATGAGAACAGCATCCCCGGTGGAAGGATACTCACCGAAGGATCGCTTGAGGTAAGGAAGAAATTTAATGATTTGGTAGGAATGGCAGCGTTTATCGACTGGGGGAACACCTGGAAAGAGATGTCAAATGTAAAAATCAGCGAAGTGGCAGTGGCAGCAGGATTTGGTTTTCGTTTTTATACTTCCATTGCAGCATTCAGACTCGATTTCGGTTTTAAGGTATATGACCCCTATGACCGAACCCCGATTTTGCAGCGGAGATTTTTCGATCTGATGCAATTCCACTTTGGAATTGGTGAGGCGTTCTGACAGTTAATCAAATTGATTAACTCCTTAATTTTGCGTATATTTAAAAATTTAAAATCCGGTTTTTATGATCCTAAGTATGACAGGTTTCGGCAAGGCACTCTCCACCTATAAAGGATATGCCTTTGAATCAGAAGTTAAAAGTCTGAACAGCCGTTACCTTGAAATCACAATAAAACTCCCCTCACTTCTGCAAAATAAAGAATACGAGATCAGGGAAGCCCTGAAGAATCTTTTAAGGCGTGGAAAGATATATATCAGCCTTTCCATCAGACCCGAAGAGAATGAAAATGAGACATTTTTTCTGAACGAAAGCAAGCTCAAAGAGCTTCTCGGAGTCTTCGGGAGAATAAAAAGCGATTATGGTGTGACAGGGGAGGTGAATCTCGATCATATAATCAATTTCAGGGATATATTCACTCCTGAACTTGACGAACTGGATGATGATCACATTGAGCATTTGAAACTTGTTGTAATTGAAGCTGTCAAACAGTTGAACCAGATGAGGGAAGCGGAAGGCGGAGCGCTTGCAAAAGATCTCTCTGAGCGGATCAGGCTCATTGATGGTTATCTTGCAGATGTGGAGAAAGATTACAGTGGAAAAGTCGCTGAGTACTTTAGTGAGTTGAAAAGGCGTGTGATCGAGATAACTGAAAACAGCAACATCAATCCTGACCGGATCGAGTACGAAATTGCGATGATCGCCGACAAGGCTGATATTACAGAAGAGTGTGTAAGGTTAAGAAGTCACTTGAATTTTTTTCTGGAGACTCTCGAGAAAGAGAATGAGGCAGGGAAAAAGCTGAATTTTATATGTCAGGAAATGCACCGTGAAGCCAATACTTTGGCGTCCAAATCGCTTTCCACTGAAGCAATTCACAAATCTGTTCAAATCCGTGATGAGATTGAGAGAATCAGAGAGCAGGTGCAAAATATTGAGTAGCAGTAAGGTACGGGGCAAAATTTATGTTATCTCGGCACCGAGCGGGACGGGAAAAACCACGATAATAAAAAGGATCAAGGAAATCAGACCCGAGATCCGTTTTTCAATTTCCGCAGCAACCCGCAACCCCAGGGGAATAGAGGTTAACGGGAAAGACTACTACTTTTTGTCCAAAGATGATTTCATGAAGAAAGTGGAAGCCGGTGAGTTTGTCGAGTGGGAAGAAGTGTTTGGCAACTACTATGGTACGCTTAAAAGTGAACTAGTGGACACAGTTGAAAAAGGGGAGGATGTAATACTCGAAATTGATGTGAAAGGTGCTTTAAACATAAAGCAGCAATTTCCCGAATCGGTTCTTGTTTTTCTTCTTCCACCCAGCATTGAAGAGCTGGTTGCCCGGCTGACCGGAAGGAATACAGAAAAGCAGGAAGAGCTTGAAAAGAGAATAGCAAGGGCAGAACTTGAATTTTCTTTCCGTGAGCAATTCGATCATTGTGTGGTAAACAATGATCTTGAAGAATGTGTAAATGAAGTTTTAGAGTTAATAAGTAAACCCAAAACCATTGGAGGTAACCAATAATGGGAATAACCCCGGTTGATCTTAGAGAGATCGATAAAAACGCAGCAAATGTCTATGAAGCCATAGTAATTGCAGCAAAACGCGCCCGTATCATAAACGATGCACAAAGAATTGAATTTAAGCAAATGCAAAGCAATTTGCCTGAGAACAATTCTGACGACGGTGAAGATCTTGACAATCCCGATCAGATGAAGATTTCGGTGGAATTTGAGAAGAGGGACAAACCACATATTCAAGCCCTCAATCAACTTCTCGACAGCAAAATTCACGCTGAATACAGAGACAGAGGATAACTGAATTGGCTGCCGTAAAGCCACTTGCCGGCAAGAAAATAATTCTTGGGGTGACGGGTTGCATCGCAGCTTATAAATCTTGTTATCTCGTTCGAGAGCTAATTAAAACAGGAGCCGAGGTAAGAGTGGTAATCTCTCCCTCGGCTGCTGCATTTGTATCCCCCCTGACCCTTTCCACCCTATCAAAAAACAAAGTTATCAGAAACATATTCCCTGATGATTTGAATGGTAATGTTGAAGTGGACCCCTGGCATATTGAATACGGTATCTGGGCTGATTTAGTGCTCATTGCTCCATGTTCGGTGAATACGCTGGCAAAGATAGCTTCCGGATTTGCTGATAATGCTCTTACGACACTGGTTACTGCCCGCAGGTCGCCGATGATAATTTGTCCCGCAGCAGATCACGATATGTACGAATATGAAATAACCCAAAGCAATATTGATACACTTCGCAAGAGGGGTGTTTTTATTGTTGATGCCGAGTACGGTGAGCTCGCAAGCGGACTTGTCGGGTTAGGTCGTTTCCCGGAGATACAAAAAATAATTGATGCTGTTTATACAGTTCTTTCCGGCAGAAGTAAAGACCTCAGCGGGAAAAAGATAGTTGTAACAGCAGGACCGACTTATGAAGATATCGATCCCGTCAGGTACATTGGAAACCGTTCATCCGGGAAGATGGGTTACGAGATAGCAAAAGCAGCATTCCAGAGAGGGGCTGAAGTTACACTCGTCTCCGGACCTTCTCATGAATATATTTATCCCGAGATTGAAACAATAAAAGTAAGAAGTGCTTCCGAAATGTCACAAGCGGTAAAAAGTGTTGTTTCAAAAGAGAGTGTTCTTGTGATGGCTGCAGCAGTCGCTGATTTTACCCCCGCTACAGTATCCGCAAAAAAAATCAAAAAGGAAATAACCGGACTTGATTCAATTCAACTTACGGAGACTGAGGACATCCTCTCTGCTGTAGGTAAACAAGCCGGATTTGTTGTTGGATTCGCTCTCGAAACTGATAACGAAATTGTGAATGCACTCTCTAAAATGGAGAGAAAAGGACTCGATTCCATTGTCCTCAATTCACTCAATGATGCCGGTAGCGGTTTTGAATTCGCTACCAACTCAGTAACAATTCTTAAGAGAGACGGAAGCACACTGCGACATCCCTTGCAGTCGAAGACCGAGATAGCACACTTGATACTCGATTCCTTTTCCGGCGAAATATGAATCTGAAAAAGGAAATCATTAAATCGCTCGAATTGCAAAAAGAACAATTTGGCGATGACCTTTATACCACTCTTAACATTCCCAAATTTGAAGACAAAACGGTTGAGCAATCACAGCCTGTTTTTATTAAGTCCCATGCCGCAAAACCTTCAGTGTCAGCAGTATCCCCCCGGGTATCGGGAGATATAACACCTGAAACAATTAAAACCGCCGTTTCGCTCGATGATCTCAGGTCTAAAATTTGCGACTGCATGAAATGTCCTTTGGGGCACACCCGGAAAAATTTTGTATTTGGTGAAGGAAATCCCAACGCCCGGGTGATGGTAATTGGCGAGGGACCCGGAGCGGATGAGGATGCCCAAGGTAAACCGTTCGTCGGACGCGCAGGGCAGCTTTTGACTGATATCCTTAAGGCGATAAAGTTTAGCAGAGAAGAAGTATTTATTGCAAATATTGTGAAGTGTCGTCCACCTGCGAACAGAACACCTTTCGACTCCGAGATTGCCGAGTGCCGACCTTATCTCCTGAAACAGATTGAACTGATTAAACCTTCCTTCATTCTCTGTTTGGGGAGCACTGCAGTGCAGTCACTTCTTGAGAGAAAAGGTACACTGGGAAGTTTTAGAAAAAAAGTATTTGACATTCATGGTGCACAGATGATGGTGACCTTTCATCCTGCCGCACTTCTCAGAAATCCTGCCTGGAAAAGGGATACCTGGGAGGATGTTCAGCTCTTCAAAAAATTGTATGACGAAAAATTCGCATAGTCAGCAATTTTAATTCGTTTTACCACTCATACACATCACTTCGCAATAATTTATTTCCCAATCTCAAATCTATTTCTTAACTTAACGAAGTTAAAAATGGATAATAACAATGTTTTCTTCGTTCAGAAAAGCCGGTCTCGCAGTTACCTTCTCACCTACAGGGAAGATGTTGTTAAGCGAGGCGTCACGACTTCAGGCACTATTCGATTTTAAACTTTATTTACTTCATGCCGGTGAGAAGGATGAGTCGACAGAGATGAGGCTCAAACAGTTGATTGCAGAGAATATCAGTTCTCCGAACCACGAGATAGTGTGGTTAAATGGTGATCCGGCAAAAGCAGTAATTAAAAAAAGCAAGGAACTTAATCTTGATCTTTTGATAATTGGAGCACTTGAGAAAGAAAAAGGATTGAAGAACATCATCGGATCGGTTGCACGGAACATCATGAGAAATTGTCATTGTCCGATACTTGTTTTCACAAAACCTGAAGCCGAACGATTTGGCTTCAAAAAAATTATTGTTTCTGTATGCTACGACGGTAAAGGGGAATATGCTGCAAAGATCGCAACACAGATAGCCCGTCACGATCATCCCGAAAGTTTCACATTCATAAAAGAGATAAACATACCGGGGCTGCCGAGTGTTGTCTTCGATTCCGGTTCAACCGATGAGACCGGCAGTATGCGAAAAGAATTGATCGAATTAGAGAGACAAAAAATAAGATTTTTTGGCAATGAGATGGGTTTACACAATGATGAATTCGAGAGTGAAGTGTTATATGGAATAGAGGGCTGGGAATGTCTTAATTATGCCAGTGAGCAAAAAGCCGATTTGCTTGTAGTTACGATGGGAGAGAAAAAGCTCAGCTTTATAGACAGAATTTTTATGCACGACATGGAATTCCTATTTGAAAGAATTCCAACAAACACCCTGCTCTACAAATGAATCACGGCGAAATTGTTACATTTCTCCTCTCGATAAGCATTATGCTTTTCTTCGCCCGGTTTTTGGGTGAAGTATTTAACAAGATCAAACAACCTGCGATTATCGGGGAGATAATAGCAGGAATCGTATTAGGGCCAACTGTATTTGGCAATCTGTTCCCCGGGTTGCACCAGACGCTTTTCCCGCAATCGGGTAATGTTTCGATAGTACTGAGTGGAATTGTACAATTGGCGGTAATTATGTTATTGATTGTCTCAGGACTCGAAGTTAACCTTGCCTTGATTGCAAAACAAGGGAAAACAGCGTTTTATACAAGCAGTCTTGGCATGGCAATTCCTTTTGTTCTTGGATTTGTGCCTTTTTACTTTTATTCCGGTTTTTTTGAGGTTGCTGTTGAGAACAGGCTGATATTTGGATTGTTTATGGGCACAGCCATGTCAATTTCCGCTCTGCCTGTGATTGCCAGGACGCTGATGGATATGAATTTGTTAAAGTCAGAACTGGGTGTCATTATAATAGCTTCGGCAATAGTGAATGATCTGTTTGGCTGGATCTTTTTTTCGATCATCATTGGAATGATCAGCAGTGGAGGTGAATCGAATGTCCTTGTCCAAATTGGTGGTATTTTTCTTTTCCTTTTTCTGCTGTTTGTTATTGGAAAGCCGATTACCGACAGATTGATACCAAGAATCCAAAACAATTTTTCGTACCCCGGAAGTATTCTTAGTTTTATCTTTATTACGGGACTGGTGGCAGCTGCCATTACTGAAGCCGCGGGTATTCATGCAATTTTCGGAGCGTTCATGATCGGAGTTGTCATCGGAGACAGCAGTCATCTGAAAGAAACGACCCGGGAAATAATCCACCAGTTCGTTACGAATATATTTGCACCCCTCTTTTTCATATCCATTGGTCTAAAGGTCGATTTTGTTGCACATTTTAACCCGTTGCTTGTGTTGATCGTTTTGGTGCTTGCGATTGCAGGAAAAGTAGTAGGATGTGGAATCGGAGCCCGGCTCGGGGGGATGAGCAAGCCGGAATCGATGGCAATCGGTTTTGGAATGAATTCCAGAGGAGCCATGGAGATAATCCTCGGATTGCTTGCACTTCAGGCTAAAATAATCAATGAGGAAGTGTTTGTTGCTCTGGTCGTCATGGCGCTGGTTACATCACTTGTCAGCGCACCGATGATGAGTTTCTTTCTAGGATCCATAAAGAAATTTGAGACCTTGAAGCAGATACTTGATATAAAAAACATCATTTTCTCTTCAGATATTGAAAAAGAAAAAATTATCGGAAAACTCGCAGATTTTCTTGCTCTGCAATCAGGTTTAAATTCAGCGAAGATTTATCAGGAAGTGACGGCAAAGGATTCATATTTTTCTCCCGTTATCTTGCCCGGGCTTGCACTTCCTCATGCGAAAATGGATGTAAAAAGGCCATTTCTTGCAATATCCATCAACAGAAATGGCTACAAGTATTCAGTTGATGAAGAAGAGCCGGTTTTCGTCACGATTTTACTGGTATCTCCTGTCGAAAAAGCTGAGACACATCTGAATATACTTGCCGAGATTGTGTCGGCATTTAAAGAGGAAGACTCTGTTAAATCATTAAAAGAGACCGGGGAGGCAGGTTTAGTTGTGAACTATTTCGAGGAGAGAGTATAAAAAAAGGCTGCCTGCAAGCGGGCAACCTTTCTGATCTTGAAAAGTTTTGAGGTTACTCGGACATGAGTACCAGAAAATATTGTTTACCGTTCGAATCAGTTTCCAAAGATATTCTTTGTGAAATACCGTCTTCGGTAATACTCCAGACATTTTTACCCTCTTTTTTTCCTTCCGAGTCAAACATGGAGGCGAGGTAATTCTTCACTTCCTCGTTCACAGGGTAAATTGCCATAGTGTTGCATATGTCATACTCGGAAAAGAAGAGAAACAATTGTCCGATGTCAGGAACCTCCGAGAAGAGAAATTCCATACCGTCATCAGTTTTAAGTTGTTGGAGTGTTATATCTGTTGTCGAATTAAGTATGGTAGTTTTAGACTTGCCCAGATATTCGGGCTGGGCATAAGTCGCACTAAAAAAGGCGATACAAAAGAGTAGGAGGGCTGTTTTTTTCATTTTTTTCCTTTCGGATTTATGAATTGATTATTGAATAATGTCCTGTAATTTAACTCGCGAATTTCAATTATGTTCCAATCGAAGGGAGAAACGGGGGATTGAAAAATTATAAAATAATATTCGATGTTAAATAAGAATTTAGAATGTTTTTCCAAATATAAAAATACTTTAATTTGGATTCATGCAAAATAAAGAGTAAATGCGTATCTTTTGAGTCGTCTTACTCGGATTCCCGGAAACAGAATGTCAAACCTCCATAAACAGTTAATTTCATTAATCAATTCATTCGACACAACCCACCTTGTGTTCGACCGGGAAGGTAATCTCAAATCAGTTTCAGAAAACTTCAGTCAGGTTTTTCAGATTGATCCGGATATTGTAAAAACTGACGGTTTTGGGCAGTTGCTCTATCCGAAAGACAGGGAGAAATTCAAAAAGTGCTTTGAAAAAGTTTTGACCCGGGAAGTGGAATCAGATGAACTTGCTGTCAGGCTTCATATGAAAGACAGGAGTTTTAGAAAGATATCACTCAGGATTATAGACGGCACGGATGATGGATGTATCTCGGGAATTTTGGTCTTTGTAAGGGATATAACCAGGAAGTTGAACTCGAAATTGTTCAAGGACGGTTTTTTTGACCTTTCGCTCGATTTGTTCGCAATACTTGATTACACGGGCAAGATGATCGAATTGAATGAGATGTGGCATGAGAAATTTGGATATTCAAGGGAGGAATTTCTTAAGTCGGGATTTTCCCTCATACTGAACCGCGATGAGAGGCTGGCAGCAGAAACGCTCTATGACTGGCTGAAGATGACCGGAGCGCCACTGTACGATTATGAGGTTGAGTGTCTTACCAAAGGGGGTGAGACCCGGTATGTTAGCTGGTCGGCTCGAATTGATCCGCAAATTGGACTTGTCTTTCTTGTCGGGAGGGATTTTACAGATAAGAAGATTACAGAGAAGAAACTGATTGAAAGCGAAGCAAAACTTACAGCCATCATTGAGAACACAAAAGATATAATATTCTCTATTGACCGCGATTACCGGTTAATGAAGTTCAATGCAGCTTTCACTGACATAATCAGGAGTACATACGGGTTCAGTCCAAAAGTTGGTCATTCAGTAGTCGATCCGAAGGCAAAGGAGAGTACGGTACTGAAATGGAAAGCTCTGTACGATCGCGCATTGGCTGGCGAGGAAGTGGATGCGTATATTGAGGCTGACCCGCCCAATGAATTGAACCATTATGAAGTGTCTATCAATCCGATAAGAGAGGAGTCGGGTGATGTGATGGCTCTTGCAGTATTCATGAGAAATGTGACAGATCGTATAAATGCAGAAGAAGAGCAAAGAAAAATAGCAAATCTCCTGACAGAAAAAAACCGGGACCTCCTCAATTTTTCATTTATTGCCACACACAACCTTCGGGCACCCGTTTCGAACCTGATCAGTCTGCTTTGCCTTTACGACAAGGAGAATACTGCAAATCTTGAAAATGTTGAGATTATTCAGAATTTTGAAAGTTCTGTAAGACAATTGAATGAGACACTTCAGGATCTGATGCAAGCCGTAAAGATACGCGACGAACTGAACAAAAAATATGAAATGGTGGCACTTCAGGAGATGCTTGACTCGGTAAAGACACGATTGGAAAGTTTTATCGATGGGAAGGAAGTGGAGATTAGCTCCGATTTTTCGGAAATCTCTCAGTTCTGTTATTCAAAAGCTGACCTTGACAGTATATTTTACAATCTGATAAGTAATTCGATAAGATTCTCGGAAAACAGCAGGAAATGCATAATAAAAATCAAATCCCTCCAAAACGGGGATGACATTATATTAGTATTTTCTGATAATGGTAAAGGGATAGACCTTGAGAGATATGGCGGGAGGTTGTTCGGGCTTTATCAAAGATTCCACTCTGAGAACGCAGGCAAGGGGCTCGGACTTTACCTTCTCAATACGCAAATCAAGTCGTCCGGTGGCAAAATCGAGGTAGCAAGTCAACCGGGTTCGGGTACGGAGTTTAAAATCACAATAAGAAGGAGGAAGGAAGAATGATTAAAGTTCTTGCCATTGATGATGATGACACACTTCTTTTTATCATGAAACGCTTTCTAAACAAAACGGGCAGAGTTTCGGAGATAAGGACTGCTTCCAACGGTCAGGAGGGGTTGAAGGTTCTTGAGGATGATAGCTGGGTGCCTGATCTCATATTTTTGGACATAAATATGCCGGTAATGAACGGATGGGATTTTCTTGAAATTTTCAATGAAATGAGACCGGGAAATTTTAACGGGAGTATCGTAATGCTGTCCTCATCCACCATGGATGTTGAAGTCGAGGATGCAAAAAAAAATGTGAGAGTACACAGTTACATGTCGAAGCCGGCAGAATATTTCAAATTGCTGGCTCTCGTCGAGGAGATTGACGCGTCAGTTAACGGTAGCTGATGCGAGGGCTTCTTTTATGATATTAACCAGGTCGGCTTTTCTGAACGGTTTCGAGAGGTAGTGGGAGCATCCGGCTTCCAAAATCTTCTCTCTGTCTCCCCTCATCGCCAGTGCGGTGATTGCAACCACGGGGGTTTTGGAGTATCGCTCCATGTTTCTTAATTCCTGAGCGATATTCAGTCCCATCCTGCTTCTTCCCAACATAATATCCAAAATGATAACATCAAATTTTTTCTCATTGATAAGAGCCATGGCGGTCTCGTAATCATATGCCTCACTGATATTATACTCTTTTCCGAGAATAAGTTTAAAAACATCTCTTGCGATTGCGTCATCATCGATGACAAGGAGGGACGGTTTTACCTTATTTTCTGCGTCCTTGTTATGGAGATTCGACAGTTTGGATGGGGCGCCTGTGAGCGGAAGTGAAACTGAAAAACTGGAGCCTACTCCTTCTTTGCTTTCCACAGTTATGGTACCACCGAGAAACTGCACAAACTTTTTAGTGAGTGTCAATCCGAGGCCGCTTCCTTCGAAAGCACGCGAATAGCCTTCACTCACTTGTCTGAAGGCATCGAATACCAGAGCAATATTTGGAGCCTGTATCCCGATTCCCGTGTCTGCCACGGTAATGAGTGCAAATTTTTGATTCAGTCCGTCTTTTTCGATCAACGATATTTTCACTCCTCCTGCAGGTGTGTACTTTACCGCATTGTCGATTAAATTGGTGAGAATTTTTATCAGGACGGCTTCGTCGAGGTATCCCCTTAAATCGTAGACCGGCAGTCCCAGTTCGAGGGTTATCCCTTTCTCCATCGCGAGTGATTTGTACTGATTGGCTACCGATTTGATACAATCGTTGATGCTGATATCCTTTAGGCGGTACTCGAGTCTGTTTGCTTCAAGAAGTGAGAGATCGAAAATGGATTCAAAAGTTTGAAGAAGTCTTTTAGAGCTTTTCATAATTTTTTCGAGCATTTCGACACATTCATCATCAAGAGACTTCTCTTGAAGGATTTCAGTAAATCCCATGATCCCGATAAGTGGAGTTCTCAACTCATGCGACATGTTTGCAAGGAAGGAGGACTTTATTCTGTTGGCTTCCTCAGCCCTTTCCTTGGCAGCAGTAAGTTCAATTTCAGTATTTTTTCTGTCTGTGATATCTCTGAAGATACTGAGAAGATACAATTCATCATCGAATTCAATGAAAGAATTTGAAACTTCCACCCATTTCGATTTCCCATTCCAGAGGTGAACTTCACCCTCATACCTTTGCTGGGCATTTTTGGTTTTAAGGGTTTCATGGAAATTGTTAAGAATGGCAGGGAGATTTTTTGATTCGAAAGAATGAATCACTGTAAATTCCTGCCCTAAAAGTTGTTCCTCGGTTTTTTCGAACAATTTGCAGAAGGAGGGATTAGTATAGACAATCGTTCCCTTTGAGTCACAGAGTCTCATGGCGTCAATGGATGACTGCCAGCCGGCTTCAAAAATCCGCCGGGTTCTCATCACGCTGGCTTCATCGGGTGTGCCATCACCTCCGGCCAAATTGCCGATATTATCGTTTTGCATCAAAAACCTTGGAATGGAGAAACATGAGCTTTTACTCAGCCTTTTTGTAAATAGATCTCATCATCAGGAATTCACTTCCCGACTTGTCATAACCATACATCTCGTTAGCCACCTTCCCTGATTGAGGTTGCATGATCACCATTTTATATTTGTAATCACTGCCGGAGACCGGGTCAAGCATTGAGCCAAGGAGAGTAACCGTATTCGTGGTTTTGTCATAGTCACCTGTGGCAACGGTATATCCCGTTCCAAGATTGTCTATCCAAAAGGAGAAGAATTTTTTCAATTTGTTGTCGTAACCGACAATATTTGCTCCGGTGAATGGTGTCCCGAAGGCAGAACCTTCATGCACTATCTGGAGATATCTGCCGCCAAGTATCATGGTGTGTTTGGAGATCCCTGTATCAACCGTGGCAGCAGTTCCCGGAGACATCCACGATTCCTGAGTATAATTCCATACACCGACAGACTGTGCAAGCCACTGGTGCATCTCACCCGGTGTCATATATTCAGTCCATGCTTTCATAGGATCATCCTGAGCGAACAGGGTTGCTGAGAGGATAAAAATGAAGACGAAAAACGCTTTTTTCATGGTGTATTTGTCCTTAATAAAATCAGTTTGCAATATATCAAAAAAACGGGAAAAAACACACCTGATTTGCCGTCTGTCACAGAATAGTTTCGTTCAGCGTGGTAATATTGCGTCTGTGTATCTTGAAGAATTTAGTGATGAAACTTGCCGTAAGTTACACTAAAGATATTTAAAATTTCGCAAAAACTTCGAATAACTTTCAAAATCTTATCAAACGACCCTCCACAAAAAGAGGAGCTTTGCAGCAGCTCCTCCTTTTGCTTTTAAAGCCTCTCAGTTCTCATCATTCACGAACATCGTCAGCGTTGCCGCGATGATCATGGAGACACCCCCGACTACCAGAGCATAAATTGGATCATCCCCGAAGAACGATTTTACAGTAAATCCAATTAATGTTGCAGCAACAATCTGCGGAATCACAATAAAAAAGTTGAAAATTCCCATGTAAACGCCCATTTTCTCCTGAGGAAGTGCACCGGAGAGGATGGCGTATGGCATTGAAAGAATTGAAGCCCAGCCCAAGCCGATAAAGATCATAGGGATAAGGAGCAATCCGGGTGACGGAATAAAAAGGAACGAAATAAACGCAAGACCTGTCAGTGTCAGAGACAATGAATGGGCAAATTTTCGTGAAAATCTTTTCGCCAGCACCGGCAGGATGAATGCCGTAACCGCAGCAACGCCGTTATAAACAGCAAACAGTACCCCAACCCAGTCAGCACCTTCATTATATGCAATCGACTCTGTATCAACGGTATGATATAAATGTTTGGTAACCGCAGGGGTTGTATAAATCCACATACAGAATAGTGCAAACCAGCTAAAAAACTGAACAAAGGCGAGTTGGATCATCGTTTTTGGCATCTTTAGAAATGAATCAAAGATTTCAGATACACCTTGTAGAAAACCAGCTTTGTTTTTTTTGTGTTCGAGAAATTCTTCCATGTTTTCGGGGGGGTATTCCTTTGTCCTTACCACAGTCCAAAGCACTGCCCCAAAAAAGGCGGCTGCTCCGAGATAGAAAGAATATATGACCGAATCGGGAATCTCACCTTTGGGGGCTGTGTTGCTCATACCAAGCCAGTTGGTCAGCATATAAGGAAGAAGTGAGGCGATTACGGCACCAACTCCGATAAAAAAACTTTGTACGGCAAATCCTGTGGTTCTCTGCTCAGACGGCAGAAGGTCGGCAACGAGAGCCCGGAACGGCTCCATGCTTATATTAATCGATGCATCCATAACCCAGAGCATACCGGCAGCAATCCAGAGAACGGGTGAGTTTGGCATTATTATGAGGGCAAGAGATGCGAGGAGGGCACCCGTGAGGAAGAAGGGCCGTCTGCGACCAAGTTTTCCCCAGGTTCTGTCACTAAGATATCCCACGACGGGCTGGACGAGCAATCCGGTCACCGGTGCAGCTATCCAAAGGATGGGAATTTTATCGATCTCGGCTCCAAGAGTCTGAAATATTCTGCTTGTATTGGCATTTTGAAGGGCAAATCCGAACTGAATACCGAGGAATCCGAAACTCATGTTCCATATTTGCCAGAAATCTAATTTTTTCTTCATTTAATCGACTTTCCAAATAAAAATCACATCTTTAAATTTACGAACATTGGCGGTAAAATTAGTTATAAGTTTTTAGTTAATAGTTATGAGCATTTGCAAATATTCGGGTCAAAATTGTTAATTTGAAGGTCTGTTTAAATAAGTTATCAGAAACGAATAAAATACAATCCGGAGAAACAAATGCTTCAGATGCAGAAAAAACTGAGTAATCTGTTTTATACAATTCTCCCTTTACCGGCGACGGCAATGGGTTTTGCACTGTCAATTCAAATAGCAGCACTAAGCTGGATTATGAACACAAAGTACCATCTTAATCTGGAAGAGATAGGGTTTGTCTGGGCAGCAGGACCGGCGGCAGGTATCATAGGGCAGGTGCTGGTGGGGATGATCAGTGATAATGTGTGGTTCTGGGGTGGAAGGCGGAGACCGTTTGTTCTAATCGGTGGAATAACAGCAGCAATAATGCTGATGGCACTGCCGAATATTGATGTTGTCAGTAATTTTCTTGGAATTGGTGAGATCATCATAGTAGCAACAGGTGTTGCACTCACACTCGATCTGGCGATAAACATCAGTTTTAATCCTACTCGGTCGATCATCGCGGATGTGACACCCGAAGGTGATGCAAGAACGAAAGGCTACACCTGGATGCAGACCATATCGGGTTTCTTCGGAGTGGTTGCCTACCTGATAAGCGTTTTGCTTGACAATTATATATTAATATATTTCGGTGTCTTTTTCGTGTTCCTGTTTTCAGTTATACCGATGTTTTTCATAGAAGAACCCCGCAAATTGTCGGTTGTGGCAGATGAAGCAGAGGAAACAACGCACGAGACCAATACCACGGAACTGTTGAAAATATATGCAGCACACGCATTTTCCTGGCTGGGTGTGCAGACTATGTTTGTGTATATTTTCGGATTTATAAAGGAAGTATTCTATAATTATGAAGTGTCTGCAAAAATTTCTGATGAAGCCAACAAGCTGATCGGCGATAATATCTCCATTTCATTCGCAGTGTTGAATACTGTCGGATTCATTGTCCCGGCTTTGGTACTGGCGAACATTGCAAAAAAGATTGGAAGAGTAAAAACTCACATTCTGGCTCTTGCATTGATGAGTGCCGGATATTTTGCGATTGCATTGTTCGTCCGTGATTCCATCTCATTATACGCCATGATGGCAGTTTGCGGTATCGGCTGGGGAGCAATCGTCAGTCTACCATTTGCAATCATGTCGGAAAATGTAAAAAAAGAAAAAATGGGACTGTTCATGGGGATATTCAATCTTTCTGTGGTACTTCCTCAGTTGCTGGTTTCTGTGATTGTTGGCGGAATCGTTGAAAAGAACCCGGACAAGACACTTATTTTCATGATCAGTGGCGTGGCACTCGCAATTTCCGCAATTCTTTGGCTGCTTGTGAAAGAGACCAAACCGGGTGGAGGAAAAATTCAAGGCGGTGGCGGCGGACACTAAGAGCGCACAATGATTAAACTTGAAAATATCGAACTTAAAAAAGTGGAAGAGGGAGATATCCCTCTTCTGCTCTGGTTCATTAAAAAAATAGCGGAATACGAAAAACTCTCTCACGAAGTGACTGCAACGGAGGAGATACTTACCGAAACTTTTTTCGGCAAAAAGGCGAATGTTGAAGGATACATTGCATATCATGACGGAAAAGCGGTTGGTTATGCAATTTATTTTTACAATTTTTCATCATTCCTCGGGAAAAAAGGGATGTACCTCGAAGATCTTTTTGTTCTGCCCGAATACAGAGGGAAGGGTTTTGGTAAACAAATTCTGATTTATCTGGCGGAACAGGCGATTTCAGAAGGCTGCGGCAGATTTGAGTGGACTGTGCTCGACTGGAACACTCCCGCAATCGAATTCTACAAATCCCTTGGCGCTGTCCCCATGGATGAATGGACGATATTCAGACTCTCGGGTGATGCATTGCAGAAGTTTAAACAGGGAACCTGACGGAAATGACATACAAAAAGGCTGCATACAAACCGGAATCCTTGAGGGAAATTCTTGAAAAGGTGGACAGCAGCAAGAACAGTGCATTTCTTGTGAATCCTCCATTCTGTGGGGAATCCAGGTCTATTCTGCTCACCGGTGCGAAAACAACGCTGAGCCTGACCCCGGATAATGTTGAAGAGTTCTTCAACAGTATTGAAACTTATAAATCTTCCGGATATCATGTGTTGGTCATGGTTGACTACGAAGCCGGGCTTCTTTTTCTTCCAAAGCTTGAGGACATCCTTCAAAGATCGAGAAAAAAGCGTTTTGGTACTGCACTGGTGTTCAAGAAATCGTCTGTGCAGTTTATTGACCTGGAAGGAGTCCCGTTTGGGTTTGAGAGCACCCGTGATAATTTGATAACAGGCTTTCAATTCGATCAGTCCAAGGAAATGTACACCGGTGCAATCAAGTCGATAAAGGAGAGTATAAAAAAGGGGGACACTTATCAAATAAATTACACAATGTCGTCAAGTTTTAACTACTCATGCAGTCCCGCAGAAATATTTTCTTCTCTCCTTTTCAATCAAACTTCGAGATACCCGGCATACATCAACCTCGGAAACAGGGTTGTCTTGTCACTCTCTCCGGAGCTGTTTTTCTCACTGAAATCCAATACGATTAGAGTGGCACCGATGAAGGGGACGATGAAGGGAAATTTATCGACCGGCAATTCGAGAACCATCCAAGCCCGTCTTTCCCGGAATCAAAAGGAGCGGGCTGAGAATTTGATGATAACCGACCTTTTGCGAAACGATCTTCACAGAATATGTTCCACTCGCCCTCTCAGACAGATATCGATTTGCAAAGTTGAAAAATATGAGACAGTTTTTCAACTTGTCTCAGAGATTGGCGGCAAGCTGGACAAAAACATACGACTATTTGACATCTTTAAGGCTCTGTTCCCTTGCGGATCTGTAACAGGAGCACCGAAGATCAGTTCGATGAGAATCATAAACGGGCTGGAAAAAAGAAACAGGGGACTGTATACCGGTTCGATAGGGTATCTTTACGGAAAGAACGCAACCTTCAATGTTGCTATAAGGACTCTTGAACTGGACGGAGAGAATAAAACAGGGAAGGCAGGACTCGGCAGCGGGATAGTCTGGGACTCAGTTCCTGAGAGGGAATACGATGAGTGCGTGATAAAAGGGAAGTTTTTTGCAAATCCATTACCTTATTACAGAATTTTTGAAACAATGCTTGTTGATCAGGGGAGTATCCCCTTAATCGAGTTACATAAGGAGCGGATGGCACAGTCTGCGAAAGTTAATTTATTTTATTTCAGACCCGACTTTTTCACAAAAACGATTTTGGCTGCTCTTTTTGATACTGATGAAACAAAAAAATACAAGTTAAAAATAACTTTGGGAAAATATGGTGACATGGAAGCGGAAATTAAGGAACTTGTGACTCTTCCCGCAGAAATTTTCGTCGCATTTTCAGGGAACCGCATTTCGAGTACGAATCATTTTCTTTATTCAAAGACGACCGAAAGAGCCCTGTATAATGATGAGCGGGAAATTGTCGAGAAAGGGGGCCTCTTCGATCTGATCTATCTGAATGAGAGGGATGAGGTTTGCGAAGGAGGAATCAGCAATGTTTTTGCCAAAATCGATGGAAGCTGGTACACGCCACCCGTCAATTGCGGATTGCTGGAAGGGATAGGAAGGTCACTTTTTATGAAACAGACTGATGCCGTCGAGAGAGTACTCTACAAGGAAGACATTTACGGTGCCGAAGAAGTGGTTCTGACCAATGCTGTCAGAGGTCCTGTGAGAATTGATAAAATAACTAATTAAACACCCCGAAAGATGTTATATGGAAATAATTGATTACATAATAGTGGGAATCTACCTGGTTGGCATTTTAATAATTGGCATGTGGTTTGAGCGGAAAGCCTCGAAAAGTATCGATTCATTCTTTCTGGGTGACAGAAGTCTGAAGTGGTGGGCACTCGGTGCCTCCGGTATGGCATCCAATATAGATGTAAGCGGAACGATGATAAATGTTGCACTCATTTATGCTCTCGGTGCTCAGGGTTATTTTGTCGAAATAAGGGGTGGTATCGTACTTATAATGGCATTTATGATGGTTTTTATGGGGAAGTGGAACCGGAGGGCGCATGTGATGACATTGGCGGAATGGATGCAGTTCAGGTTTGGTGACAGCCGTCAGGGGAGGATCGCCCGTCTGGTCTGTGCCATTGCAATTCTGATGAGCACAATCGCCATCACCGGATATTTTGCCGTTGGTTCAGGCAAGTTTATTGGTGAGTTTCTCGACCTGCCGGAAATCTGGGGAATGAAACCCGATTTCGTAGCTTCAGTGATTATGGTATCCATATCTCTGATGTATACTGCTGCAAGCGGTCTGTATGGTGTGGTCTGGACTGATGTCATTCAGGGGGTGTTGATACTTATTTCGATTTTTGTGGTAATTTACATATCTCTCACTCAATATATTCTTCCCGATACATTCATAATTTCGACTCCTGCAGTGGATGGTGGATTTATAAGCCAGACGGTAACGAGGGAAAGCTGGACAAACATCATACCGCAATGGGAATTAAATTTCCCCAAAGAATCGAAATATGCGATCTACAACCTTTTCGGAGTATCAATCCTCTTTTATCTTGCGAAAACAGTAATTGAGGGAAGTGGCGGTACTGGTGGCTATATGATCCAAAGATACTATGCCGCAAGAAGTGACCGGGATGCCGGGCTGCTTTCACTTTTTTGGACAGTCCTTCTCACTTTCAGGTGGCCCTTCACTGCAGCAGTTGCGATAATGGCTATAGTATACGGGAACACAACCGGCAACATAGTACACGATCCCGAACTTGCTCTCCCAACAGTAATTGACAAACTGATTCCGATAGGCTTCAAGGGTCTGCTGATCGCCGGTCTGATGTCGGCAGCGATGTCAACCTTTGTCTCAATTGTTAATGCAGGCGCTTCATACTGGGTGAATGATATTTACAGAAGTTTTATCAATCCGGGAGCCTCTGAGAAAAAACTTGTCAATCAGAGCCGTCTCGCATCAATAATGGTTGTGGTCGGCGGTCTGATGCTCACGCTCTTTATCACAAGCATTAATCAGATTTGGGGATGGCTTACGATGAGCATGGGAGCCGGGCTTATTGTTCCACTTATTATCAGATGGTACTGGTGGAGACTGAACGGGTACGGATTTACCGCAGGAATCTTTGCGGGAATGACAACCGCCATCGTTCAGGGCCTTGTCTATCCCGATGCACCGGAATATTTTTCATTTCTTTCCGTTAGTGTCCTTTCGTTTGCAGGTACTGTGGTGGTAACACTCCTCACCGAACCGACAGATGACGAGACACTTTCGAAATTCTTCCTGAAAACCAGACCTTTTGGATTTTGGGGAAGGATCACCGAAAAACTCTCGCCCGAACAACGGACAGCGATAAGTAAAGAGAATAAAAGGGACATAATATCAGCAATCATAGCGGTACCATGGCAACTGGTGCTTTTTGCTACTGCAATGGTTGTGGTTTTTAAGGAATGGGACACATTCTTTATACTGTTTTTCATACTGGTAATTTTAAGTTATTTTCTGTATCAGATCTGGTACAAGAATCTGGACGCAAAAGGAGAAGAAAAATGAGATCAATGCACAGATTAATTACAATCATGATGTTGTTTACTTTGTCGTCGGGAGTTGTCATGTCACAAAAGCAAACAGTTTTCAATTTAATGCCCGTTCCTTCAGAGTTGAAAGCAGGAGATGGACAGTACCGTCTTGATGCCAAATTCAAGATGAAGATAACGGGAAAAATCAATCAGCGGATTTCCGCTTATGCTACCAAAGCACTGCAACGATTATCAGGGAGGACAGGTCTGTTTTTCCTTCAGGATATCGTGTCAGGGGCAGATTCGATAGTTAATCCCGCACTCACAATCAAATTTGACCGTGAGGGAGCAATCAAGGTCGGTGAAGATGAGTCGTATACTCTTGATGTGGCGCGTGATAAGATATCCCTCGCTGCAGTTACCGATATCGGAGCGATGCGGGGGCTGGAGACATTTCTTCAGCTTGTGGAAAGGGACAGCACCGGTTATTTCCTTCCCGTGGTATCTATAAAAGATGCTCCATTCTACAAGTGGCGCGGTTTGATGCTTGATGTATGCCGCCACTGGATGCCGCTTGAAATGGTGCTCCGGAATATCGACGGAATGGCAGCCATGAAGATGAATGTGCTCCACTTCCACCTATCGGAAGATCAGGGATTCAGAATTGAGAGCAAGGTTTTTCCAAAACTGCACCAAATGGGTTCCGACGGAAATTATTTCACGCAGGAACAGATTAAACATATCATCAAATACGCTGCCGACAGAGGTATCAGGGTGTATCCCGAGTTTGATGTTCCGGGTCATTCCACTTCATGGTTTGTCGGGCATCCCGAACTTGCGAGCAAACCGGGACCATACAAGATAGAAAGGAACTGGGGGATATTCGGGCCCGTGATGGATCCGACAAAAGAGAGCACATATGAGTTTCTTGACAAGTTTTTCACCGAGATGGCACAGCTTTTCCCGGATGAATACTTTCATATCGGTGGTGATGAGGTTAAGGCAAACCACTGGAAGGAAAATCCTGATATTCAGAAATTCATGTCAGAGAAAAACATTAAAGATGAGCATGCACTTCAGGCTTACTTCAACACCCGAATCCTGAAGATTTTACAGAAGAACAATAAAAAGATGGTCGGCTGGGATGAGATTTTGCAGCCTGAAATGCCGAAGGATATTGTGATACATTCGTGGAGAGGAAAAAAAGCTCTCCTGCAGGCTTCAAAAGACGGCTATAATGTTATCCTTTCCAACGGTTATTATATTGACCTGATTCAGTCGACAAAGTTTCACTATAATAATCATCCTGTTTCACCTGATACCATTCTTCCGGCTGAGCAGCAGAAGAACATTCTCGGTGGTGAAGCTACCATGTGGGCGGAACTTGTTACAAATGAAAATGTTGATTCGAGGATCTGGCCCCGTACTGCAGCAATTGCAGAGAGGTTGTGGTCGCATAACAGTGTTACAGATGTGAAAGATATGTACAGAAGACTCGACAGAATAAGTCTTCAACTGGAAGAGCTGGGATTGTTGCACGAGAAAAATTACGAAATGATGCTTCGCAGGCTGGTCGGTGGCGAGGACATAAAACCGTTGAAGATGCTTGTGGATGTTCTTGAACCGGTAAAAGAGTACAAAAGACACTCAATGGGAGTAAAATACACGCAATATTCTCCCTATACCAGAGTTGTGGATGCCGCCAGACCGGATGCAGCGACAGCAAGGAAATTTAATGAACTTGTCAGTGTATTAATCGAGTCACGGGATGGTTCTGTGACCAGTCTTTTGCTCGGACAGCTTGCTTACTGGAAAACCGGAATGCCCGAATTGAAAGACCAGATCAAGAGGCACCCAATACTTTTTGAAGTGATGCCTCATGCCGAAAGTCTCGAATTAATCTGCGAGCTGATGCCCGAGATGGTTGGTTCGGTTTTCTCGGGTGACAAGGTTGATCAGGAAATCATAGACAAAGCAAAAGCTTTCCTGAAAGGGAACACTATCCGCCACGGTCAGTCTGAACTAATGATAGTTGAAGGATTCGAGAAGCTCGTTAAATTTTGTGCTCCTTAACCCGGCAGAGGGGCTGCAATTTACAGTATTTGCAATTTTTTTCGTCCCTGTCAGAATCAGAAGTCAGGTTAAATTTGCCTTCGAGGATGCGCAGGACAAATTTTTGAATATTTGTTTCAGTGAGCTGGAGTAATTCCTCCCACTTGGCTTTGGCGTTTTCGTGAGTGTCAGCAATTTTCTCACGACCTATTGGAAATTTGATATCTTTTGCACCGAAATCATCTTTGTTGTATTTCAGGGAGAAAATCTGCGGGAAAAGATATGAAAATTCCTCGGGCAAATCCTTGATTTTTCCTTTATCTGCTGCCATTAAATAGAGGGGGAGCTGCAAAAGCTTCCCTTCTTTTACATGGTCCAGCGAGTACTCTTTTTTGCCTGATTTATAATCTATAACCTTGAACAATTTATTTGTATCATCCACATCAATCCGGTCGATTCTTCCTTTGATTTTAATCTCATAGGGAGCTGTTCTTTCCGCACTGTTTTTACCTCTCAGTTTTAACCCTGCAAAATTGCTTTCAAAAAGGGCAGGAAGAAGTGTATCGGAGCTGTTTCTGGCAATTTCAAGGTATTTGTAAAGAATGGACCAGGTGGCATTGCCGGCAATACCGAGGATTTTTTCGGCTGAAAGGAATGATTCGGTATCGAGGAGTTCTGTAAGGTTGTGATCCTCAATGTTTGTGGCGATATCGATCAGTCTGTTTAGGTATTCTTCAAGTTCCTTGTCGGTGCAATCGCTGATTTTTTTATTTTGTTCGAGTAACTCAGAGTGAAATGCTCTCAGAATCGAGTGCAGAAGTGTACCGAACTCCAGCGAATCGAGTTCTTCCGATATTTCCTCGTCAGCTTCGGTGCCAAGTATATACTTTGCAAAAAACTGATACGGACAACTGGCGTAACTTTCCAGACTGGTGGCAGAAAAAGGGGAGTTCACCCTCCTCAGAACAGGAAGTGAAAGGGGAGTCTCCTCCGTTTCATCGAATGAAATGTATCCGGCAAAGGGATTGTTTTCGGAACCGGCAAGGTTGGACTGGGTGAGGTAGTCGTTACTTCTTTGTTTGATCTCCGGGATGTCAAACTGATTTATCAGCGATGATTTTTGAAGGGCATCAACCGCTGTTTTTTCATCAAACTGTTGCCAGGAGGTAAAGATATCCCTTTTTGAATAAATTTTTTGTTCATAGATTTTGACATCAACAGGGGTGACAGTAAAAAGGGTTTTAAAATCGCTTTTAAAGAATGACTCAACTTTTTCTTTTGCCCCTGTTTTTTTGCTGTTAGTCAGGTAAAGTCTGCCTTTTGCCGGGCCTCTCCATGCCGTGAGAGCCTGATAGAAAAGGAGTCTCTCTTCCGCGGAGTGTTTTTTAATTTGTTCTGTGGCACCGTCATATTTAAAGATTTCAGCCCTGTATCTTGTGGGAAAATCACCATCGTTGAGAGCACATATAAAGAGGTGTTTAAATTTCAGCCCCCTCGCTTCATCGGGAGTGGTAATCATTACGCCTGTTTCGGGTTGTTCGACGAGATTAAATCTGGTCTCCTGCGACAGATCGAGCAACATTTCGAGGTATTCTTCAAAGTTTCGTTTTCTGTTCTCGTACTGTTGTAAAACATTGAAGAGAAATGAAGCGGAACTCAGGAAGGTGGAAAGTGCCCGTATATTGAAGAGCGCTGCACTTCCTGTATCGGAAACACAGGCTGTGAGGAGACCGGTATCCTTTACAAGTTTTTTTACTTTGTTGAAGAATTCAATGGGCTCCATCTCGAAGATGAGAGATTCAAGATCACCCCACAGCTTCTGGATGGTGACCAGTGACGATTTTAATGATGAGATGATGGATGTGTTGTCAAATTCCTCCTCTTCACCTGTGTCTCCCTGGAATTTTTGTATTTCAAGTGAGAAGAGTTTGACCATTTTTTCATATCCCGATGTAACTTTTATGTGACTGCACCCTCTTTTAAAATGTGTGGAATTGCCGTATCTTTTCTGCAGGACGGGATTCGACAATACACGGAAGACAGAATCAAAGCTAAAATTGTGCGAAATCACCTTGAGAAGATCCAGCAATGCTGAGACGGGTGAAAAGTCGCCGGTTCTGAACCGGTCGGTTATATTTGTCGGAATTCCTTGTGACTCGAATGCAGCTCTTATGAAGGGAGTATAAGCCGGGATACGATGAAAAATAACACCAATTTCGGATGTCTGAAGGCTTTTATCGGTTAAAAGGAGGTTCTTGATCTCTTTGGCAACAAAATTGGTTTCGTCATACAGTGTCGGTGCCTGAATTTCAAAGATGTTGTCAACTTTGGTTATTCCGGGTTTCACAGGTTTGAACAGGTTCTCTTTAAGATGTGAATGGAAATCCTGTGAAGACTCACTCTCAGACTTGTGACTTCTAAATCCTGCTTTTTCAAGAGAATTGAAACATTTTTGCAGCTTTTCAAACAGGAAAGGATTTCCTACTGAGTAATCGAAATCGATATAAACCCTGTTCCCCGTATGTTTTGCGATCCCTTCCACCAGGGTTATTTCAGGAGAAGTGAGCTCCATGAAGTTTTGCATGAAGACTTCTTTCACATCGGGGTAGACAGAACGGAAAGCAGATGGTACAAGTTGTGAGTTAGTCTGAATCATCAGATAGATGTCGCCAATTTCTTTCATTCCGGAGGATTTAAGTCTGAGATCGAGAGCAGAAAATACCCGTGACAGAAAGAGGGCTTTTTCTTTGTTTACGGGGTTAAGATTGTTGATCTCGAGGATTAGACTGTCGGCGCTGGTACCGTTTTCCTTGAATTCGGAGATTGTGTTTTTGATCAGCCTTATCATCCCGTTTGTCAGGTTGTGTGAAAAATCGGCATCATTCAAATCGTTTATAATTTGTCTGATAAAAATCTCCAGAATTTCGTCAGGAATGATTCCAAAACCGGGGTCGATTTTACTTCCTATTTTCCGGGCAAGGTCTCTTATGGTGTCGGTTTTTAGTTTTACTCCCGGGTAATTTTTGGCAAGGAATTTTTTAAATTCTCTTTGTCTTCTTTTAGTAGGGAGCAGCAGAAGGAGACCGGTATCATCGGTTCTGTCTTTGTTGTCCATTAGCCAGTTATCGAGAACAAAGTCCTTAAAATTGTCGAGTGGTGTAAGTATCATTGTTTTATCCTTAAAGAAAGCAGAGTTAATTTGTCTTTGAATTCGTTGTAAACCAGTTGTTTTTCAAAATATTCCAGTTCCGCAGTGGAAGAGATAGAGGTGAAGAACGCAACTACTGCCTCCGGGTTGAACTCCCCTGAAAGGAGAATAACGATGCGGAATAATTTTTTTTTGTTCAACGCGTGTACAAGGCTTTGAAGAAGTTCATCTAAAAGATCGAATCGTGAGAAGATCATCAGACCGCTGCCGGGCATGTGATTCACCGGGAGGAGGGAGTTGAGATCAGACATTCCCGGTTGGTGCTCAATGGTAATGAATTCACCGGAATCACCGGCAGGAGAGAGTTTCCTTAATCTGTCAGTGACAATTTCCGTCAGTTTTTCGTCGGGGAAATTAAATTCAGGTGGTTTCGGATAACCTTGACTATTATCAGATTTTATCATTAACTTGAGCCGGAAAAATAAATTTTTAATTTTTTATACCTTGAAATAAAAGATAAGAAAAAATGAGAAAAATTGCATTAATTCTTCTGCTGTCTCCGATATTTTTATTTTCACAAAAACTGGGAGATGTAGCCCCTGTAGAAAAACCACAGCCTTTTCCGCCCAACACACTTGGGCTCGATCTCATGATAGGTGAAGCGGGTTTTGGACTGGGTGGTTTTTACCGGAAGGATTTATCCGAGGAACTTACCTGGTTTACAGACTTTTCGATAAGTGAGGTGAAGGACGACCGGGAATTTGAATACATCGATTATTGGGGAAGAATAATCGTTGTCGGGAAGAAAAACAGAATATTTCAGATCCCTTTTTCCACGGGTTTTCAGTACCGCCTTTTTAAGGAAAGTCTCACCGAGAATCTGAGGCCCTACATTTCGATTGGGGTCGGACCCAATCTTATAGTTACCACTCCGTTTGAAAAGGAATTTTTCTCCTCATTCGGATCTGCACAGGCAAAAATTGCACTGGGCGGTTACGCAGGTCTTGGAGCCAACTTTGGAATTAACAAAAAGAATCTTCTCGGGTTGAATGTAAGATACTACTATGCACACCTCTTTGACGGTGGCGTTGAAGGGATGGAAGGAATCATGAAACAGAATATCTCGGGGATATTTTTGACGATAACCCTGGGGACGATGTTTTAGCAACAGTTTTTTATGACTGACCGGTTACAATTCGAAATTCCAAGGGAATATGCAGGGTTTAAGGAAGAGGGATTACCTGACCGTTACTATACTTTCAACGATGTTGACAAGCTTATCGGTGATTTATTCAAAGATCCACTTTTTAATGTTCAGACTGCCGGGAAATCCGAAGAGGGTCGTGAAATAAGGCTTATAAAAACGGGAACAGGCAGTACAGTCATTTTCATGTGGGCACAGATGCATGGTGACGAACCCACTGCAAACGCAGCTCTTTTTGACCTGATGAAGTTTTTGAGAAATCCCGGAAGATTCGTTAACCTCCGGGATGAAATTCTGGATAACCTGACTTTATGGATAATGCCGCTCGTCAACCCTGACGGTGCGGAACGATTTACGCGGGAAAATGCCTCCGGGGTCGATCTTAACCGGGATGCATACGACCTGACTACACCCGAAGCAAATGTTTTAATGAACAGTTTCCGCCAGATCAAGCCTGATTTTGCCTTCAATCTTCATGATCAGGGGAGAGCACATGCGGCTGGCGATTCGGGCAGACCGGCGACCATCTCTTTTCTCGCACCACCTCCTGATAAATCCAGTTCAAATCCCCCAAACCGTTTAAATGCAAAAAAGCTTATTTCCAGCCTTGTCGACCACCTTGAGAAACTTATTCCCGGGCATATTGGAAGGTACAGCGATGAATTTGAGTACAGAGCTTTTGGTGACACTTTTCAGGCTCTTGGGGCAGCAACAATTCTGATTGAAAGTGGCGGATGGGAGGATGATATTGAGAGACGGTTTCAGAGGAGACTGAACTTTTTTCTCTTTATTACAGCATTCAAATCGATTATCTCTGGTGAGTATCAGAATTATGAGACAAAACTGTATGACGGACTCCCGGGTAATAAAAAAGTGATGTATGATCTCCTCATCCGGGGTGTAAAGCTTGAAGGTGAACTGGTGAATATCGGAATAAACAGAATCGAAGTCCCTTCAAAAACGGGGAGGCCTGTCAAAATAAAGGGAACAGTAAAAAGAATCGGGAAACTTCGAAACCGCCGGGGTTACACAGAAATTGACGGTACTGGGTTATCAATTGTTCCTGCAGTAAGAATCGGCGGAAGGGCGAACTTTGTGCTGCAACAGGGGGAGAAAAAAGTTTATGAAGTAAAAGACGGAATAGCTATTGAAATTCCGGATCAAGTATAAATCGATTCCTTCCTCAGCCGGAAAAACAACCACTCTCAAATTAAATTATCCTTAAATCTGCACCATTCAAGTAAAAATTACTCCCTTTTTTTTGTATTTTAAGATAAATTTGCTATTATTAGGAAACGAGATTATATACTTTTTAAACTTCGAGTATGACAAAAAACTATAACGGCGATATTTACGCTGATTTTGAACGGGAAGCCGTTCCGCACATGGATGCGCTTTTTAATTTTGCACTCAGGATGACCGGTGACTCTGACGAGGCGAGTGATCTGGTGCAGGATACCTACATGCGTGCCTTCCGCTTCTTCGATAAATTTGAAAAAGGAACCAACTGTAAAGCCTGGTTGTTTAGAATAATGAAGAACACCTACATCAATTCATACCGGAAAAAGACAAAAGAACCGGAACGATACGATTATGAAGATGTAGAGAACTATTACGAAAATGTGAAGCCCTCTTCCACCGAAGACGCCCATCTCGAAAAAGAGATTTTTGACAATCTTCTCGACGATCAGGTTGCGTCAGCCATTTCCTCTCTCCCGGAAGATTTCAGAACGGTTGTTATCCTTGCTGATATCGAGGGATTCACTTATGAAGAAATAGCAGATTTTATAGACTGCCCTGTAGGTACAGTCAGATCTAGACTGCACAGAGCCCGCAAAATGCTCTATGCAAAACTCTATGACTACGCAGGCACAAAAGGTTATGTTAAGAATTAGCAGATATGATGAACGATAAAAAGAGACACGAATACGCCGAACTTGTTGCTGCTTTAGTGGATAATGAAATAAAAGACAATCAGCTCCGCTCTGAATTGTTGAGTGTGGCAGCTACCGATCCCAATTTAAAGACTGAACACTATGTTCAGTTGACCGTAAAGAAAACTGTAAGTAAGAAGTGCAGGATGGCACAGTGTCCTTCCTCCCTTCGTAACAGGATTTTGCTCGATATACGGACAGGAGCAGCGGTTGAGAAGGGGAACAACAAACAGATATTTTCCCTTCGCCCTTACGCCTACGCTGCAGCAATAGCTGTAATTTTTATTACACTGTTCATATTTAAATATACTGACACACAAACCGGTGGTTTGGAAGTTATGGAGTCCAGATTCAGTCTGGATAAAATGGCGATGAATAATTTCAAAGCCATTCTGGATGCAAAGCTTGCACCTCAGATTACATCTGACGACCCGGGAAAGATTCAGTCTTTTTTCGCTGAAAAGGGGTTGCAATACAAGATGAGGATGGCATGTCCAAAGGGATGGCATTTTGTGGGTGCCGTTGTATCTCATGACAACGGTGAGAAGTTCGGGCATGTGGTTTTGTCTGACTCAAACGGTAATCTGCTCTACATCTTTGAGGTTGATAAAAAATATCTTACTTCCGACAAGAAACTGAGCCTCGACAACAAGATCATGTCAACTGTAATGTCCGGTTCATGTTACACACAGGGAGAGGGGAACATGGGGATTCTGATAAACAGATGTGGAGATAATGTGAGGGCTGTTGTTGCAAAAGACAACCCCGAAAACCTTAAAACACTTTTTTGCGGTTTGGATTAGAGAGGTAGAAAATGGCAATTTTAGCAACAATCAATAATATTTTATTTCCGACAGATTTCAGTAAATATTCCATGTCGGCTGCAGAGTATGCCATTGAAAGAGCCATTAAATATGACGCCACGATACATATTCTTCATGTAATAGAGGATTTTAAGCCGATTCTTGCAATCCGTACCTTCGATTTGACTCAGGAAAAGATCGAAAATGAATTGAAGCAGCAAGCCGAAACTGAAATGGAAAAATACATTGCTCAAATGAAAGATAAGTACGGTGACGCGAAAGTTGAGAAAGTTTTCCGGTTTGGTGTAAGTCATGCCGAAATTGTGAAATATGCCGCAGAAAACGAAATTGACCTTATTGTAATTGCAACCCAGGGAAAAACGGGACTTTTGCACACTCTCCTCGGAAGTGTGGCAGAAAAAGTTATCCGTCACTCTGACTGCCCTGTGCTTGTGATTACGCCAAAAAGGGACTGAATTAAACGCGCTCTGCATTACATCAATTTGATTTAAAGCTGTCTCAGATTTGAGGCAGCTTTTTTTTGCATCCCGATGCCCGTTTTGTTTTAAATATCCATACAGAACCTCAGAACTTCGGAGATACTGAGGTTCTGGAGTTCTGAGGTTCCGGAGTTCTGAAGTTACTCGAAATTAGTTTATGTGTGGAATAATTAGTATATTATGTGCTGGAAATTAAAATTTCCTCGAAACAGCCTGCAAGAGCGGCAATTGGTGTATAAAACTTTCCAAAAAGACAAAAAACACGGTATCCCCCGACAATCAGATCTTTCTATTCGTTTTATTATCAACTTGTACACTTCCGGCTCGGAAGTTTCTGCCTCGGGTTTGACATTTATTTATTTTGATCAGCCAGTATCCCGCAATTCCGTATAGAAAACGGAGAACGACAACAGAGTTACAAACTCCCGTTCGGGGTCTTACGCCGGTCGCCAACCTTTTAAGGATTTTATGTTTAAAGAAATTGGAATTGAAGAGAGCATCATTAAAGCCATCACAGAACTTGGCTTTGAAACGCCCACTCAAGTTCAGGAACAGGTAATACCATTACTTTTGGAAGATAACAGCAGGGATATTATAGCCCTTGCACAGACAGGTACCGGTAAGACCGCAGCGTTCGGCATACCGATACTTCAGAATCTTGATACTGCAAAGAAAAAGATTCAGGTACTTATATTAAGTCCGACCAGAGAACTTTGCCTGCAGATCGCCGATGATCTTGCAAACTACTCAAAATATAAAACGGGTGTAAAAATTGCCGCTGTGTTTGGCGGAGCGAGCATCGAAAGACAAATAAAATTAGTGAAAGACGGAGCTCAGATAATATCAGCCACTCCGGGCAGATTACTCGATCTTATTCATCGTAAAGAAGTAAACATTTCCGAAGTAGAGACTGTGGTTCTCGATGAAGCTGATGAGATGTTGAACATGGGATTCAGAGATGAACTCGTTGCGATACTATCCGAGACACCTGCAGACAAGAACATGCTTCTTTTCTCTGCAACCATGCCTTCAGAAATTACCGGAATTGTTAAAAAATATATGGAAGACCCGATTGAAATTACAGTCGGAAAGAAAAACTCAGGTGCCGAGAATGTAAATCATGTCTGTTATCAGGTATATGCAAAAGACAGATATCTTGCACTGAAAAGAATCGTGGATTTTTATCCCGAGATTTACGGTATCGTTTTTTGCCGTACAAGAAGAGAAACCCAGGAAGTGGCAGATCTTTTGATGAAAGACGGTTATAATGCTGATGCACTTCATGGGGACTTGAGTCAGGCTCAGCGTGACCAGGTAATGAACAAATTCAGAATAAAACACCTGCAGATTCTTGTTGCAACTGATGTTGCTGCGAGAGGTCTTGATGTTGACAACCTGACACACATTATCAACTACAGCCTTCCCGAAGAGATAGAACTCTACACACACAGAAGCGGAAGAACAGGCAGAGCCGGAAAAAAAGGGACTTCGATTGTTATTTCCAATGCAAAAGAGAAGCACATTCTCAGCCGGATTGAGAAACAGATCAATAAAAAGTTTACCTATGAAGAAATTCCTGCCGGTAAATTAATCTGCGAAAAACAGCTTTTCCACCTTATCGACAGAATGGAAAAAGTGGAAGTTGACTACACTCAGATCGAATCATTTTTGCCTGAAATCTACAGAAAACTTGAATGGCTCGACAGGGAAGAACTGATTATGAAGTTCGTTTCGGTTGAGTTTAACCGCTTCCTCGATTATTATAAAAATACTGCTGAACTCTCAACACCAAAAGAGGGAAAATCGACAGGCAAGAATTCAAGATCTGATGTGAACTACACAAGATTTTTTATTAATCTTGGAAAGACAGACAATTTGAAGCCGGGAACCCTCATGGGACTCGTTAACGAGTACACAGGATTTTCAGATATACAGATTGGTGACATCGAACTTCAGCGTAACTTTTCATTTTTTGAAGCGGATTCCGAGTTTACCGATGTAATCATGAGTTCATTCAGTGGGAAAGATTATAAAGGGAGAACCATTTCGGTCGAAATTTCAGAGGGTAAGAGCAAAACGGGTTCGGATGACAGACCAAGAAGAGCATCTTTTGGTGGCGATCGTGGCAGAAGCTCTGAAGGCGGAAGAAGCAATTACCGTGGCGGCAACAGAAGCAGAAGCTCTGAAGGCGGCAACAGAAGTGGTGGCGGCGGATACGGCGGTGGCAGAGGAAGAAGCTCCGAAGGATCATCCTCGGGCGGTTCCGGATATGGCCGCAGTCGCAGTTCCGAAGGATCATCATCAAGTGGTTCCGGCTTTAACAGAAGCCGCAGTTCTGAAGGATCATCGGGTGGTGGTTACAAAGGAAAAAGAAGCTCTGAAGGCTCTTCAGGTGGTTACCGCGGACACGGCGGAAGCTCTGAAAGTGCCGGCGGCGGAGAGGGTTCAAGACGCTTTAAGGAGTTTAATTCCCGCGAAAGGAAGTCAGACAAGCCTTCTTTCGGTGATAAATACAAAAAAAGAGAAAAAAAACAGTTTTAACACAGATGATTTTCCCCTTTTCACTTGAAAAAGGGGAAAATCTTCCGTATATTTTAAAGCTAAAATTTAATTTATATGGCACGACTTACAAAAAACATAGAAGCATTTTGCAGAACCTGCGCATCTGTAACCAAGATGGAAATCTCTACCCCCGCGGGAGAGGCTTTTGGCGAAGACATGTACTGGGCACACTGCAAAAAATGCAAGAACAAACTTGTTATTTCAGTTGATGATATCATCAGAGACGACAAGATATCGGTAAAAGACATTGACATGGGTGAGGCAGTTGACTACTCGCCAGCCAAAGACTATGAAGTAGGCGTTGTTCTTTATCATAAAGAATGGCAAGATTTCGGGGTTGTAAAGTCGAAGTCCAAACTTTCACCAACAAAGATATCGCTTACTGTTGAGTTTCAAAGTAAAGGTATTAAAAAGTTATTAGCTTCCATCAATTAAGAAAGGTATTCGCTTGATAGGCATTACTGTACAAGAGAACGAATCTATAGATAAAGCGTTAAAGCGCTTCAAAAAGAAGTATGAACGCTCCGGCATATTAAAAGAATTTAAGAAGAGGACATTCTTCGTTAAACCTTCAATCAAGAAAAGACTTGAGAGGATTAAAGCGGAGAGAAGAGCTCACAGGACTGACAACAAGGATTAATATAATCCTTCAGTTCTCATAAGGTTTTATAACGGGTTTGTGTCTTTTTATCGGAAGATAGAACGACACAGACCTTTTTTAGTCTATTCTTCACACAAAGGGACCTGCTTTTTATGCAAGCCCCTTCTTTAGTATAATCACTACCTGACCAGCCGGACATCGAGGTACTTTTTGAGTGACTCGAATGCATCCTCAGGTGTATCATGTACCTCAAAAATATTTACATCCTCGGGTGAAATGGTGCCCACCTCAATCAGTTTATCAAAGTTGATCAGATTTTTCCAAAAATCACTTCCATAGAGAATAATTTTCATTTCCTTTGTCATCTTTTTCGTCTGCACCAGTGTCAGAATCTCAAACATTTCATCGAGAGTACCGAACCCGCCGGGAAAAATAACGACAGCCTTCGCAAGATATGCGAACCAGAATTTCCTCATGAAGAAGTAATGGAACTCAAATCCAAGTTCGTCTATCACGAAATCGTTCATGCTTTCCTCTTTCGGGAGGCTGATTGTAAGACCCACGGACTTGCACCCGGAAAGGGTTGCCCCTTTATTGGCGGCTTCCATAATCCCGGGTCCTCCACCTGTAACAATCGCAAAGCCTTTATCTTCGGTGGTTCGCGAGACCAGGTATTCACCCGTAAGGCGTGAGAACTCTACTGCATCATCATAATATTTGGCAGAGGCGAGCTCTCTTTCGAGTTGCTTTTTGTCTTCTTCAGTTGCGTTCCCGGAACTCTCCAGTTGCTTTGCCCTCTCAAGAACCACACTAAGCGGTTTGATTCTGGCTGATCCAAACACAACAACAGTGTTGGTAATTTTATTTCTTTTGAATTTGGCTTCGGGGTCGAGATATTCAGAAAGGATTCTTACAGTTCTGCCCTCGGACGAGTTCAGGAATTCTTCATTTTTATAAGATTTCGGTGGTCTTCTTGTCATATCCACTGTTTCCTCTATTTTATGTTTTTCAATAAAATCAATAATTCATATCTTTAAAGTTAATTAAGTAAACTTTATAAATAATCCTGTGAAAATCGATTTTGCGGCAAAAATTAAAAATTAATTATTTCATAACGATATTTCTAATTGTTTCCCTCCCCCTTTTGGCTCAATACCATGATGTTCGTTCGGGAATAAACAATATCCTCACTGCCATGCCCGCCGGGACCATGTGGTCGATTCTGGTTGTTGATGCCGAGACAAACGATACGGTTTACACTTACGGCCACCGGAATGTTATGATACCTGCATCCAATACCAAAGTGGTAACAAGTGCGGCGGCACTCCACCTGCTTGGCGGGGATTTTATATTAGCAACAGAATTAAGGTATTCAGGAAGTATCAGCACAACAGGAGTGCTGACCGGGGATCTGTACCTGAAAGGATTGGGGAATCCACTTTTTACAACGAAAGACCTTGAAACATTTGTTGCCAAATTCAAGAAGAGCGGTGTGAGAGAGATAACCGGGAATATCGTCGGTGATGACAGCTATTTCGATGATCTCTACAGCCGGTCGCAGTATGTCGGGAGCGGCGAGTATGATTATGAAACCTATCCGCTTTCAGCTCTCGTGCTCGACAAAAACATCTGGATAACAGGAAACAAATTCACCACACCTCCCGTTGCAATAGCTGAAAAATTGAAAGCCGCTCTCGAGAAAGAGGGGATAAGAATTGACGGTAAAGCGGTATCCGGAGTTATGCCCCGCGGTTGCAGTCTTGTTGCAACTTCGGAAGTGCGGCTTGCAGAGTTGCTGAAAATAGTGAACAAGCGGAGCGACAACTTTTACGCAGAATATACCATGAAACTGATTAGTGCTGCAGTAAACGGTGAGAGGGGAAATACAAAAAACGGAATTAAGCTTTGCATCGGTTTTTTGAATGAGTCGGGTGCCTATTTGAAAGGGACGAGTCTGGCAGACGGAAGCGGTTTGTCGAGGAGAAATCAAATTCCCACGGGTGTGATAGTTAAAATATATGAGTACATTTACGGGAATCAGGTTTTTAGATCGCAGTTCTTTTCAACTCTCAGTATATCCGGTGTGGATGGTACGCTGCGTTCACGGATGGAACAGGCAAACGGCGACAATAATTTGAAGGGGAAAACGGGCACACTTTCGGGTGTTATTACATTAAGCGGTTATTTCAAGACAAAGAGGGGGAGGGACATGATAGGAGCTGTTTTCTTCAACTATTCATACGGCTATCCAGACTATTACAGAGGGCTGCAGGATCAGATATTTAATCTGCTTATAGACAAGCTATAAAAAAAGGCTGCCTTTTTGGGACAGCCTTATATTCAATAAACTTTTATGACTATTTAGCGGGTTGATTTCCACCGGGATTAGCAGGAGCAGTCTGATTTGACCCGCCCTTTTGGATAACGCTTTCAGCGCTTGATCCAGTCGGAAGAAAGAAACCGTTAACGAGAATGGTAAGAATGGCAATGGTAGCAGCCATTACCCAGGTTGCTTTAGAAAGAAAGTCAGCCGTACGGCGTGTACCAAACATGCTACCAACACTTCCACCACCGAAAGTCGCAGTTAAACCACTTCCTTTGGACTGTTGTGTCAAGACAACCAGTATAAGAAAGATAGCCAACAGAATGATAACGATACTAAAAAAGGTAAACATTTTTTCTCCAAAAAAATATGGTAGCGGGGGAGGGACTCGAACCCCCGACACGTGGATTATGATTCCACTGCTCTAACCTGCTGAGCTACCCCGCCGGGGAAATTAAAAAAATCAAGACACTAAGATAACAATGCAATCAGAAATAAACAAACAGATTCTTTATTTTTCTCTTTCATCATCCGGAGATTCGTTAATTTTTTTTATCAGATCCTTTAATTCCTCCGAATTGGCAGGAGTCTGTATCTTTATTTCGGGTTCGGGTGATGCATCATTGCCATCAATCAGAGCAGCGGTCAGGCTTTCAAGTTCTTTGTTTATTGATTCGCTTCCGAAATCCTTGAGCTCTGAAGAAAGGTAGCTGAGCAGTTCCTTGTCAATGCCACTGTAGCCATAAGGAGGCATTATCCTTTCTTTCACTTCCTCTTCGTCCAGATCCGTTTTTTTATCAGGTTCGTCTTCATTTTCAGAAGTGACAGGCGATTCGATGTGTTCCTCGATGTTTTCGGGGTCTGCAGAATCGAGCCGGGTTTTAAGTTCGACCAGTTTGGTTATTTCGTTACTGAGAATATCTCTTTCAGCAGCGAGCTGATCATTTTCGAGGATGATACCGGAGATTGATCTTTCCGATTTTTGAGATTCAAGTTTGAGGAGAGACAATCTCTGCTCGATGAGTGAATATTCGTTGCTGGCTTCGTCACGGGCTCTTCTAAGGGCTTCAATTTCCTCTTTGAAGCTTTGTATCACCTTAAGGAAACTTTCCTCTGTCTCGTGCGATTTTTCACCGGCTTTGTCGAGTTCGGATATCGTTGCATTAACTGAATTTTCGAGACCGGTTTTTTGTGCCGAGAGTTCAATTATTTCATTTTGCAACTTTGATTTTCTTGCAGAAATTGATTCAATTTCCTCATTACCCGATTTTACACGATAAACGATGGAACGGAACTCGATTTCCAGATTGGTGATTGCTTTTTCTTTCTTTGCAATTTCCTCTGATTTTCTAAAAAGGATCAGCTCCTTGTCAATCAGTTTTTTTGAAATTTCGCGAACTTTAACCTTGAGATCGCTTATCTCCTGTCTGTAGGCAGAAGCCATTGTAATAAAATGCTCTTCGGTCTTCAGAATATTTGACTCGATTTCGTACCTGTTTTCCTCGAGAGAGTTTAGATGCTTCTTCAAGCGACCGGTTTTCTCCTTCAGAGCGCTTTCCTTCAGGAGGGCATTTTTAATATTTCTGAAGATTTCGTTTTTGAGATTTTCATATTTCGTGATTTTATCTTCGAGCTCATTTACTGTTTGCTGTGAGCTTGAGATGGAGGCTTCATACGATTCGAGCTGAATCTTTCTGATATCGAGGTCGCGATTTGCATTTTCAAGTCTTTTGGAGAGGTGGAGCAGTTTTTCTTCATTCAGTTCGATATTATTGAGAATGGAGTTGAACTCTCCCTCTTTATTCTCGACAGATTTTTGCAATTGCGGGAGGTAATCCTCGAGAGCTGCCACCGAGCGGGTCTTGCTTCCGAGGTCGGAGATTACAGCTATCAGTTTGGCTTCACTGTTGTCAATTTTTTCGCCGAGTTCCGAATTTTTTTGTTCGAGCAGTGCTTTTTCCTGCTTCAATGCCTCAACCTCGGAGAGGAGCATGTCCCTTTCCTTGGAGTAAAGTGACTTGAAGCTGCTTAAACGGGCGGTCTCCTTGGTCTCAAGATCAATGAGGTTCTGTTGCAATTTTTTAATCTTGGCAACGAGCTGTTCCTCTTCGGTTCTGAGTCTGTCGAGTTCCAGTTTTTTAATGTCGAGTTGGTTATTTGTATCAGGGGACATTGATCCGCTGTCGAAATTTTCATCCATGGATAGCACCGCGCTTAAAATTCATTGTTTGAATCGTGGGCTTCTTTTTCAATTTTTTTCAGTTTTTCGATACTGTTAACGAGATCGTTTTTCTGATGTTCGAGGCTTTGGAGCTCCGACTTCACACGGTTTAGCATAATCGAACCGTTCTCAATTTCATCCTGCAAACCGGTGAGATCAGACTGCCTTTCTTTTATTGCAGTTTCGAGTGAGGCCCTTCTTCCTTCAAGGTCAGCGTGTCGTTTCGAGAAGCTGTTGAACATCGAGGAGAGTTTCCTCTCGAGCTCGTTATTCTCTTCCTTGAGGTTTTCACGGTTTTTCTTGAGTTCCTGCACAATCAGGTTCATCCGTTTTTCGGTGTCTTTGAGCTCGAAGAGATTTTTATTCAACTGATCTTTTTCCTCTTTCAGGCTGTGGATGTGCTGCCGGATGTTCGTGAGATCTTTCTCGGCAATTTTGATTTCCGACTTTAACTCACCCAGTTGGAGATCGAGTTGTTCGATATCAGATTCCTTCTGCGATTTGAGTCTTTCCTTCTCCATGATATCAGTTCTGAGTTTGGTCTGATGCTCCCGGAGGGAAACGATTTCCTGATTGAACGAGCGAAGAGCTTCGAGTACGAGTTCTTCGGTTTTGAGCTGTTTTTCCTCGAGGACTTTAGATGCAGATTCGAGACCACTCAGGGTATCATTCAGGTTGGTAACCTCACCCTCAACCGAGTGTTTTGTGTTTTCGAGTTCCATCACTTCTTTCGTGAGGAGTGATTTTTTCTCTTCGAACTGCTGCAGGTTCAGAAGTGCTTCCGATCTTTTTTCCTGAAGCGATTGTAACTCCTCGTTCATGGAATTCAGTTCATCATTCTGTGCTTTTGCGAGTGATGAGAGTCTGTCAATTTCCGATTTCAGGGATGAGACTTCGCTGCTGAGTTTCTCCCTTTTTTCCAGATAGTCGGAGAGGATTTTTTCTTTTTCATCGAAAGATGACGGGGCATTTTCAGCCTGGTAGATCTGTGCAGATTGAGATTTAAGTGCATCAACCTCTTCAATTAGAGCTTCCACTTCCTGATTTAATCTTTCATTCTCCTGCTGGAGATCGGTCAGCATCTTGTTGGCTGTAATCAGATGGGATTCGCTTTCCGTCAGTCTGGCAACGAGTTCACTGTTTTCCTCCTGCAGGGTGTCGTGTGCCAGTCTTAGCTGTTTAATGTTTTCCATTTCAGCTTCAAACTGTTCCATAAAAGCTGCTGTTTGTTCCGAGTCGAACCCTTCGGGGAATTCAGGCGGATTAGCAGGATCGAATTCGGGCATTTGGAAAGTTTCCTCATCCACGACTTTTTCTTCCACAGGTGGAGGAGTGCTTTCAACTTCAGGCATCGTAAAATCACTGTTTTCAACCGGTGGATTCAGCGGTTCATCGTCCGGCGATTCAAAATTAATTTCCTGCATCGGAGTATTGGCCTTTTCCTCTTCCATTTTGAGGATGAGTTCCTGCAGGCTCTCAATTTCCTGATGGAGTGATGCGATTGTTTCCTGAAGGTTATCGATCTGCAGGTCTTTTTGAGAAATGATTTCATCAAGCTCCGACCTGTCGAAATCCGGTGTTTCACTCACCGGTTCGGGAGCTGAATCACCTGTCAGATAAGAAGGCAGTTCGGGCGACTCAAATGGTTCAATGCTGATGCCATCGAGACCCATGGATGCTATCTTACGGTCTCTTTCTTCAAGCTGTGACCGTAACGAGCTGATTTCGAGATTTCTGTCAGCGAGTTCCTCGGAGAGTTGCTGTTGAAGCTGAATAAGCTGAAGTTCCTTTTCTTCGAGTTGAGTGCGGAGCTGGAACAATTCCTCAGAATTGTCGACAACTGACACCGGCTCGGGTTCTGTAACAAAAGGAGTGAAATGAGGCATTTCGAAACTTGATTTTTGAGATTGCAGTTCAGCAATTTCTGCCTCGAGTTCGTGTTTTGATCTGCGAAGGTCGAGAATAATTTCCTGAAGGGTTTCCTGTTCCGAGTTCAATTCGGAGAGGTCGGCAATCTGCGGCTGAGCCATTGGAGCGGCGTTAAGGGTAGCCTGTTCGAGGAGGTCGAACTGCTGGTTCAGTTTTTCAAGGTATGCTTCTTTGGTGTTAATTTCAGTCTGGAGCGCAGCCCTTCTTCTTTCAAGCTCTTCAATTTCAGAGCGGAGATGCTCAGGGATTTCATCATAGGCAATAACCGTTTCCGATGGCATTCCCGATGAAGATTCAAGGGTTGCAATTTCACTTTTTAATTCTTCGGCTCTTTTTTCGAGTTCTTCAACATCGACATATTTCTCCATGAAAGTATTGAGCTGCGATCTTAAGGTTTCGATATCGATAAGAAGGTTTCCCTTCTCCATCCTTAGTTCGCTGCTTTCGCGGGAGATTTTGTCATGCAGTTGTTTTAACTTGGCTACTTCTTTTGTAAGTTTCTCATTATCCTGTGTAAGTTTTTCAAGTTTCTTGCCACCTGTAAAAAGTGCCATCTTTTGCTCCTAATTAAATGTTTTTTTGCATACAAGTGAAATATAAGAAAAATTGCAGAATTAATTGATCAGAATTATGAAAATAGCCTGAATAAGGGGTCTTGAAATAAAAAAAGCTGTCACCGGGGAAGGCGACAGCTTTGAAAAACGGGGGTCTGTTGAACAATCAGAGATTAATCAAGTTTGCCATTTTTTAACTCGTTAGCGAGTCTGGTAGCTTTATAAAGATTTTTTATAGCTTCATACATTCCGGAAGAATGGACAGAAACAGTTCTGTTTGCAGTTTCATCAAAGATGAATTGTCCCGGAAGGCTTTCAATGTTGCCGTCAAAAGCAAGACCAACAATTTCAGCTTTCTGGTTGATAACAGGGGAACCGGAGTTACCACCGATGATATCGTTTGTTGAAACGAAATTGAACGGAACACTCAGATCAAATTCTGCTGGTGGATTTTCCCATTTTTCGGGGAGGCTCCAGGGGAATTTTTTACCATGGCTGAAGTATCTGTCGTAGAGACCGTAGAAGGTAGTGATTGGTGGAGCGGTGGTTCCGTTGTAGTCGTAACCTTTTACAACACCGTCAGAAATTCTGAGTGAGAAAGTTGCATCCGGTGGAATGGTAGTACCATAAACTTCGAAGACAGCTCTGCCGAGTTTCTCAAGAAAAACGGCTTCCTCGGTCTGCGATTTCTTCACGATATCGCTGTGCGATTTTACTTTTTCCTGAGCGAGAAGAGCGTACTTGATAAAAGGATCGTCTGATTTCAGAATATCTTCAACTTCCATAGTCAGAAATTCAGCAACTTTATCCTTTGAGGTAAGTCTGCTTTTTTCGAGGAGGTATTTAACGGCTTCATCACCTGTTCTTCCGCCTGTGAGGGCGATGAATGCAGGGTGGTTCGTACCGATGAGTCCGCTGATAAAAGCGATGTTTTCTTTTAAGAGAAGTTCCGACATTGTCTGATCGAAGTCATCGGGGAACACTGTAAGTTCAGGTTTGTTTCCTTTTTTGGCAGCACCAACGATACCTGAAGCGGTAAGGAAGTATTGTGAGAAGATCATCGGTCTTACTCTGAATGCATTCAGTTCGTTGAATACTTCATTCATTTTTTTTCTGCCATTTGCAATTTTATCCCAAAGTTCGCCATATTCGGAAGCGAGTTTAGGATCAGCCATAACTGCAGCTTTGAATTTTGCTTCCCAGTCCTGTTTTTTCTTCATGAAGACAGGATTAAGGAGCCCTTCGAGCTGACCGTTGGTGGCTTTTAAGCCGTTGGCAAAGCTAAAGAGCTGATCGTTCATTTCGTAAGCTTTTTCAGGCTTCAATTCAAGATATTTTGAATATGAATTCACAAGTGATTTCAAAAATCCAATTGTAACGGGGGTTGTGTAATCTCTCTGCGATTCGAGCATGGAGACAGTATAAAGTCTGTTGGTGCTTCCGGGGTTACCTACTACGAAAACCGGTTCACCTGTCATGGCGCCGTTTGTGCTCCATTTGAAGTAGTGATCTGTTTTTAACGGTTGACCATTCTCATCGTAAACACGGAAGAAGGTGCAGTCAAGATTATATCTTGGGTAGGTAAAATTGTCGGGGTCACCTCCGAAGAAACCGAGCTGGTCTTCGGGAGCGAATACGAGTCTTACATCATTATATCTTTTGAAACCATAAAGGGAATATTTACCGCCGTTGAAGAAGGTGATAACCTGTCCTTTTAAGCCTTTGCTTTTAAGTTCTTCGACGAGTTCTTTTTTCTTGGCGTCTCTGGTTTTCAGTTTTTCGTCATCGGTGGTACCGGAATCCATGGCTTCGCGGATTTTGGAGGTCACATCTTCGATGTAAACGAGCTGTTCAACGAAGAGTCCGTCAACTTTTCTTTCTTCAGCGAGAGTAGAAGCCCAAAAGCCCGATTTATGAAGGTCTTCGCCCTCTTTGGAGACTCCGGTTATGCTCTCCCTGCCGCAGTGATGGTTTGTCATTACAAGACCGTCGGCGGAAACAAATGAAGCAGAGCAATAGTCGGCAAAGCGAAGTGCAGACATTCTTACATTGCTGTACCACTCATCATCGGGTGAAAAGTTGTAGGTTGATTTTAAGTGATCAGTAGGCGGGAAGTCGAAAGTCCACATCCTTCCTGTATCAAATTTGCCGGCTTTTACAGTATCAAGATTTACTCCTGTGTGCTGTGCGAAGACGGTGGCGGAAAGTGAGAAGACCACCAGCAGGGCTGTAAGAGCCACATTTCTGAAGGACTTGAAGAAAGTTATATACATATATCTCCTTTGGGGGTTTTTAAAGCTTGAAAAACGCAACTCTAAAGTTAATTAAAAATATCGCTTCATTCAAGCGAGAAATGGTTCAATAATTACAGCGACAAATGGAAGTTGCAGCTTCCGAGAACATTGCCGTTTACCCTTAAATCGATAATATGATCACCCGGATAGAATACACGGGTATTTATCGGAACGAACGGAACAGATTTTTTAAATTTAATCTGCTGCCGGGGTTCAAGTGTCTTTTTAGACAATTTGAAAACTTTTAGTTTATTGGCACCATTCGCTTTTTTGAAATGGACGCCGTAATCGATCATCAGTTTTACAGGAGAATCACCTTTATTTTCGAGAATAAAATCAAGACCAAGGGATTCACCGAGTGAGATAGCTTTTTTCGAGATGGAAAAGCTGTTTAGTGATATTTCCGTTTGTACAGGGTAACCCTGCAGCTCGAGAGCTTTGGGATGTCCCATTTTATAGAGCGTTCTCAACGAATGATTTATGAGCCATTCCCGTTCATGTGAAGCGTTCTTTTTCCATCGAGTGAGAGTTTCAACCACCACCTCCGGGTTGTCCTTGGAAATGTCGTTCAGGTTGTTTGCCACTGACCGTCTGACAACGAGAGCGGGATCGTCTTTTAATATTTCAAGAATTTCGAGGACAGGCGAGGGGTCTTTGATGAAAATATCGAGTCTGCCGCACAGGGGGAGTCTGGGTCTTGTACCCTCACTTGCGAGTCTTCTGCCGAGAGCATGCGGGTGACGGGCGAGTTCCTTCAACCGGGCAATGGTTTTTTCGGGGTAACGGATCAGGAATGGTCTGATATCGTTTTCAGTACTGAATCTTAGTGTCATTTCGAAAAGAACTTTTATCGAAAGATCGAAATAATCCATTCCGTTTCTTGAGATAAAACCTGCCTGAGGGATTATAATGAATCCTTCATACCCCTTCAATTCATCACTGCCAACAGGGGGCAATGCCTCCAACAGAATATTTGCCGCTTTTTCGAAGTCTTTGGGGAGAAACAGGTCGAGCGATTTCGAGATGAGATTGCCTCTTTCACCGAATCCGAGAGATTCAAGTTTTGAGTTGACAACGGAGCAAAATCCTTTATCATCGAACTCATTATAAACAGCTTTTATGTTAGCAGCGAGATGCGAAACGCCGGTTGTGCTATAGACATTTCTGAGGAGGAACTTTTCTTCCATTATTTCCAAAAATTAAAACGGGAATGTAATCAGGCAAGGGTTTGCTTTATTATTAAAAAGTGACGAACTGTTTTATTCAAGGATGGATGGAATTACAATTCCTTCCCCGGCAGGAAACAGCTCAGACAGTACAGGAATTGCAGTATTTTGTATTCATTATGTGTGCTGTAATCAGGGAGACACCTCCGGCAATAACCATAATGAGATGAGTGTTCAATTCGAAGCCTGAATGGCCGTGGTCGTGTGCGTCACCGAGCAGAAGAGAGGAGGAGACAATGAGTATTGTCCCTATGGCAAGTAGAGAGATAATAAAAGGATTCCGGTGAGAAATCCATGCTTTATAAACAGCATAACCGGAAACGGGAATCACAAGGAGAGCGAGGAGATCATGGAGAAATCCACCGACATTATTCAAAGCAAGAGCAGTAAGAATTACAGGTCTCAGAGTACATTCGATAAGGCAGAGAGTGGATACGGTAATGCCTGTCTTGTCTATGTTATGAATCTTGTTGTGTTCCAAATGGTTAAATTTCATTTTTTCCGGAAAAATTGTTTTTGCTGTTACAAATGTAAAAAGAATTTGTCATTCTTGCAACAATGTTGCAAAAATAAAATAATAATATTACATTTGCAGTGTGAAAAATGAAAAAGAATTTATGAGCAACCGACCGGAACAACTGCTGAAGTCGCATGGAGTTCGAATCACCACCATCCGCAAAGAGATTGTTTCAGCACTTCTCGATAAATCCACCGCCTTGTCGTGTAAAGAGATAAAGGAGAATATCGGTGATGATTACGACAGGGTGACTGTTTACCGTACTCTGAATACCTTTGTGGAGGAAGGGATCATCCATCAGATTGCAACAGGTGACGGCACTGTTCTATATGCTCTATGTTCCTCCGGTTCGTGTAACACCCACCGTCATGAAGACCGCCACATCCATTTCCTTTGTTCCTCGTGTGGACAAACCTTTTGCCTCAATTACCACAGGCAGCCCGAACTTGACATTCCTGACGGATATAGTGTGAAATCGCTGGAGATATCCGCCACCGGAATCTGTAAAGCCTGCTCAATCAGTTAAAATTTCGTCAAACTCTTGCTCTGATCAAAATTTTTTTTATGTTTAAAGGATAAATTGGTCATTATTTTTGACCGGAAATATTGCTGCATTTAAGAATTTTAGCAAGAATTGGAGTTAGGGAACCATGCGCACGAAACAGAGCCAAACAGTGATGATTTTGATGGGAATAATCATAGTGTTACTCCTGATAGTAGTCGGGCTTTTTGTGATTACAACCAATAAAGAAGGGAATAAGGAAGCTCAAGCAGATAGAGTTAAAGAACCTATTGTTGACACTACTCCGGGGTATGCAAAGCAGCCTGAAGAAAGGAAGCCCGATTCCACGAGAGTGAGAGACGACAGGAAATTGTCAGAGATTTGGACTTTTTTCAATGAATACAGCAGAGCCAATAAAGAAGAACTGACCGAAGAACTGGCAGATCTTTATTCATATCCCGCAATCTACGGAAAAAATACATTCGACCGGGAAAAGATGAGGAGCACACTCTTCAAATTTTTCGATAATACAGACCCTCTCGACCACTACTTCACAGATCTTGTTGCATATGAATTTGACAGTGGTACAATTTCAGCCTATATCACCGAATTCCAGTCAACCATAGACAGAAGACAGGACAAAAAGTCTGATGTAAAAGTTTACAAAAATTTCAGACTGATACCAACGAACAGAGGGTATAAATGTTCCGAGCAGCACATTATTTCGGTACTGCGTCCATAAGTTTAATTTTTATGTTTTAAGAGCTGAATAATAAGGTAAATGAGACCACCGATCACGGCAACCAGGAAAATAACCAGAGGATAGAAAGAGCCACTGCCTGATTCTTCTTCTTCATCCTCGTCTTCGTCGTCAGCAACATTATCCTCTTTTAGTTTACCGGACCAGTCGTGTTGGGCAACCGTTTCCGAATTTCGGTGATTGCGGGAAACAGTCTCCTCTTTTTTTTGCTCCTGATGCACCTCGTTTTCGGGAGCAAAACTCTCGAGGGACGGTGAGGAAACGAATGCCTTTATTTCGATTGCTTCAATGAAATCGGAGACTGATTTGAATCTCAGGTTTTTGTCTTTTTGTATGGCTTTTCGTATAATTTCCACGAGATATTCAGGGATGTGGGGGTAGTAATCCCTTGGGTCATGAATCTTTGACTGGTTAATCACCCTGATTTTATCGAGTACTGAATCCTGTGAACCGAAACCAAAAGGGAGTCTTCCGGCGAGCATTTCATACAAAGTCATCCCGAGACTGTAAACATCACTTCTTTGATCCACATCCTTACCATTCATTTGTTCAGGACTCATGTACTCAAGAGTGCCGAGCATTGTTCCTGTCGCAGTATGACTGTCACCACCGAGGACTTTCGCTATACCGAAGTCGGTAACTTTAGCTGTTTTGTCTTTGGTAATGAGGATGTTGGAAGGTTTTATGTCGCGGTGAATCAGGGGTTTAGGGAGATTGTGTGCGTGCTCGATTGCCGAGGCTATCTGCATAAAGATGGGTATCGCCACTTCAGGGACGATCGGTCCCACTTCTTTGCCGATCACTTTTGAGAGGGGTTTACCATCGATATATTCCATAATGATGCAGAGGTAGTTTCCCTCGGTTATATAATCATATACCTGAACGATGTTGGGATGGCGAAGTCTGCCGGCGTTTCTCGCCTCCTCTTCAAATCTTTCCCTCATGTGGGGATCGATGGCAAACTGTTCATAGAGCATCTTCATGGCACGAATCTCACCCGTGATGTGGTGTCGCACTTTCATGACCTTTGCCATGCCACCGTACCCGATGTTTTCCATTACTTCATAAGATTGTATTCTTTGGCTCATATCTTTACCAAAAATTAAATTATTTGGAGTTTCAGATTTTCTTGAATTTCTATTTATAAACTATATAAAAAAAATCAGATTTCGCGAAAATTTTTTGAGATAGGGGATAGATTATTTGAGTACGCAGATACACGCAGATTAGACGGAGTCTCGCAGAGGGGGATTTCAATAGTTCCACAGATTTCACGGATTTAGCACGGATGTCACGGATTGGATTTTGAGCCCTTGTGGCGACATGTGGGTAGAAAACGGGACAACCATCATCGAGATAGCCCTTGTGGCGACATGTGGGCACGATTCTGGTGAAGTTTTTCGATATGAATGGATGTCGAAAAAATATTTATGATTAAATTGAATTTGTAAAAATCACATTGTATTTGAACTACTAATTTTGATTGCGATGAAAAAAATTAACTCTTATGAAGTTCTTGAACGGGTAGGAAGAGGTGGAATGGGCACTGTCTATAAGGTGCGGCACACACTTCGAAATGAAATTCTTGCATTAAAACAACTCAACGATGACTCCCCGGAAATACAAAAACGATTCGAAAATGAAGCCGTCGTCCTCTCAAAACTTTCACACCCCAACATTGTTCAGGTAAACGATTTTTTCTCGTTTGAAAACGAACTCTATATTGCAATGGAATTCGTTGACGGTAAACCCCTTTCTCAGATCATCGGGAAAGAAGTTGGTCCTATCATTGCTGAAAAGGCAGTACCCCTTTTCACACAAATTTTGCGGGGGATGTCGCATGCCCATCAGAACGGAATTGTACACCGTGATATAAAACCTGCAAACATTCTGGTGGGAAGTGATGGAACGGTAAAAATTACTGATTTTGGGATTGCAAAGGTTCTTGGTGCCACGATGGGTACCGCCGGTATGAAAATGGGAACAATCTATTATATGTCTCCCGAGCAAATGGAGGGAGAGGAAATAGATGAGCGGAGTGATATTTACAGTCTGGGGATGACTTTCTACGAAATGCTCGCCGGAAGACTGCCGTTTAATTTTGCAAATACCTCCAATCCTTTTGCGATAATGAAACAGGTGCACGACGCAGAGATCCCCGATCCAAGGGAGTTTTATCCACATATTCCTGAAAATGTTGTGGGTGCTGTGATGAAGTCAATTCAAAAAGACAAAAGAAAGAGATACCAGAGTATTGACGAGTTCTTGAAGGCTTTGAATGGCAAAATTGAGATTTCCCAACCCATGCCTCAAAAAATTTATTCACCAAAAATCAGCATACCCGAACCCGTCGTAAAATCGGGAATCGGGAATGAAATGGTGTTTGTTGAAGGAGGCACTTTTTTGATGGGGGGTAAAGTGGAAATTTCTGTGAATTCTTTTTATATTGCGAATACTCCTGTAACCCAAAAACTTTGGGAAACAGTTATGGTGCAGAATCCTTCATTCTTTAAAGGAGATTCCAAGCCTGTGGAAAATATTAACAAATATGATGCAATGAAATTTTGCAATAAGTTGAGTTTGCTTGAAGGATTGTCACAATGTTACTTTAAGATTCAAAAACAGAATGGCGTTTTGTCCGGAAATATTGGGACAGACAGGGAAATGAATATTTGTGATTTCAAAGCTAATGGATATCGACTACCAACAGTAAAGGAGTGGGAATTTGCAGCAAGAGGAGGGAATAAGAGTTTCAAGTATCAGTATAGCGGAAGTAATGAAATAAACAGAGTTGCCTGGTTCAACGAAAATTCAAATGGCTCAACCAAATCTGTTGGGACGAAACAGCCAAACGAGTTAAAAATTTTTGATATGAGCGGTAATGTTTGGGAATGGTGCTGGGATATTTATTATGGTTCTGCGACTGTACTTCGAGGTGGCAGTTGGAATGATTCAGAAGAGCATTGCAAAGTTGACTATCGTTACAGTCTGGGCCCTTTTAGTAAAGGTTACGGGATCGGTTTCCGGTTAGCGAGGAGAATGTAGGAGGGACTGTTTCTGAACACGATATTCAGGATGGGGAAGAATTGAAAGGAAAGCCCTTTGGGCGACATATGTGTAGAATCAAGCGACCCCTTTTAAGAAAGCCCTTGTGGCGACATATGTGTAGAATCAAGTGACCCCTTTCAAAAGAGCCCTTGTGGCGATATATGGGTAGGAAACCAAGACACAAAACAAAAAAACATAAATTCATTGACATTGTGGGAATAATTGTTACATTATCTGTGCGAGAGAATTGGTTTATTGTAATGTGTTAAATTCCATACATGAGGAATAAAATGAAACGATTCGCACAAGTTACAACTCTTCTTTTCCTGATTCTCTTTTTTGAGATCAGCGCACAACACTCCGAAAGGCTGAACGGAGCCTGGTCGGTCAACTGGACTGACAATAACAGTACTTCCTTTGCCGGCACACTTGTCATGAATTCCACAGGTGGTTCAAAATTCGAAGCAGTACTCGTCTGGCAACTTAAAGCCACGAAGCCCGGAAAATTTCAACAATACATCGACCGGATTGCCGTCGAGTTTCTTGAAGGAACTCTAACGGGCGATGAAATTCAGATGTCAGGTTATAAAGAGGAAGACCCGCTTGGGATAATTGCCCTTGACTCATACAAACTTTCTTTATCCGGTGATGGAAGGACGATTGAAGGCAAAACAAGTAATGGAGGGAAGTGGAACGGTATATTTACCGCATACTTGTTGAAATAGCAAAAACTGCCCCCTAAAAAGAAGTCGCAGGGAATTTTCCATGGAGGTTTCCGGAAGTCTCCAACGGGAGAGGTGCATCCGACCATTCTCCGGCAAATCGCTTTGCTTATGAACTTAGAGACAAATTATGTAAATTTGGATTCATTTATTAAATATTTAGCAAAAGAATAACATGCCGGAAGAATTGGAAAACAACAATAATACAGAAGTTTCTGCTCCAAGAGATTTTATCAGACAGATAATTGATGAAGACCTGCGTACCGGAAAGAATGGTACAAAAGTTCTCACCAGATTCCCGCCCGAACCGAACGGTTACCTGCACATCGGACATGCGAAATCGATCTGCCTCAATTTTGGAATCGGAATTGACTATAACGGCAGGACGAACCTGAGGTTTGACGACACAAATCCCAGCAAGGAAGACACCGAGTATGTTGATTCCATTATGGAAGATGTGAAGTGGCTCGGATTTGACTGGGGTGACGGACTTTTTTACGCATCCGATTATTTTGAGAAGCTGTATGATTTTGCTGAACAACTTATATTAAAAGGAAAAGCATTCGTTTGCGAGCTTTCGCCCGAAGAAATGAGAGCATACCGCGGAACCCTGACAGAACCCGGGAAAGAAAGTCCCTACAGAAACCGGAGCGTGGAGGAGAATCTTGACCTCTTCAGAAGAATGAGAGCAGGCGAATTTCCCGACGGTTCAAAGACGCTGAGAGCCAAAATTGACATGAGTTCAGGCAATATAAATATGCGTGATCCTGTCATTTACCGGATCATGCGTGCCCACCACCACCGGACGGGTGATGCGTGGTGTATCTATCCGATGTATGACTACGCTCATGCACTTTCCGACATGCTTGAAGGGATTACACATTCGATATGTACACTGGAATTTGAAGACCACCGTCCACTATACGACTGGGTTTTGGATACGCTCGAAACTCCTTGCCACCCGCAGCAGATTGAATTTGCCCGTTTGAATCTCAATTACACAATCATGAGCAAACGGAGGTTGAACGAACTGGTTACAAAAGGATTCGTCAACGGATGGGATGATCCAAGGATGCCGACCATTGCCGGACTGAGAAGGAGAGGCTACACACCGGAGGCGATAAGAAATTTTGCCGACCGTGTTGGAGTTGCAAAGAGAGAATCGATAATTGATGTTGCACTTCTTGAATTCTCAATCAGGGAAGATCTGAACAGACATGCAGAACGGGCAATGGCTGTAATCAATCCGCTCAAGGTGATAATCACAAACTACCCCGAGGATCAGACCGAGGAGATGGAATTTACGATCAATCCTGAAGAGCCCGAAAAAGGGAGCAGGAAGGTGCCGTTTTCGAGAGAACTCTACATTGAGCGGGAAGACTTTATGGAAGAACCTGTAAAAGGTTATTTCCGTCTTTTCCCGGGTAATGAAGTTCGTTTGAGATGGGCTTATTTTGCGAAGTGTACCGGATTCAAAAAGGATGAAACGACGGGTGAAATCGTTGAAATATACTGTGAGTATGACCCTGCGAGCAAAGGCGGGAACTCACCGGACGGTCGTAAAGTTAAAGGTACAATACACTGGGTTTCTGCAAAAGATGCAATTGATGCTGAAGTAAGGCTTTATGACAGGTTGTTTGATCATGTTGACCCGAACAGACCTGACGAAGGGAAGGAATGGACGGATAATCTGAATCCTAATTCCCTCACCGTGCTAAATAACTGCAAACTCGAACCCTATCTAAAGGATGTGGTGCCGGGGTTCACATGTCAGTTCGAAAGACTCGGCTATTTTTGTGCTGACATAAAAGATTCGCTTCCGGGAAAGCCTGTATTCAACAGGACAGTTACACTTCGGGACAACTGGGCTAAAGCGAATAAATAGCGAGAAAAATTTTAGATTGAGATCAATATGAATTCCCATAAATTGTTTTTGTTTCTCATTACGGTCCTTCCTCTCTGGGTTGTGCTCAACGGCTGTGCCACTGCACAAAACAAGGAAGAGAAAAAGGAAAAGAAAGAGGAAGAGGAAGTGGTACCGGCTCCCGTTGAAGTGCCTGAGGAATCGGGTGCTTTCGAGAAAGGTTTTAACAAAGAGATGCCAGATGAGGGCGGTCTCGGTTATTCACCCGATCTTCTGCTTTCGACATTCTCAGCCAAGGCATCCGACAAGGAAACTGCCATGGTGAAAGCGATGGACGGTGCAAAGAACGGACTTTCGCAGCAGATCGAACAAAAGCTTGAGGATTATCAGAAATCGCTGAAAAAAGAGAAGCTGAAAAATCAAAAGGAAGTTACCGACATCTTTTCGAATGCCGGCAAACTAGCTAAAAATGAATTGCTTCAAAAACCCGTCGTAGCTGACAGCTCAATCAACAAAGTGGCTGACGGCTGGGAAGCCAATGTAATGCTTGAACTGAAAGTCGCCGACCTCGGCAAAAAAATAGTTGACCTCACGAAAGACAACGCCGAGTTCAAAAAGACAAAACTTTATAAAGAACTTAATGTTAATTATTAGGTATTAGGTATTAATTCGATATACTAGCTTTGTGCCGAAGACAAAAAGTTCCATCCGAATCAAACCATTTCGAATAAAAAATTTGGAATTGATAGTAAACTTCTGTAAATTTAATACCTAATACCTAATACCTAATACCTAATACCTAATACCTAATACCTAAAACTTGTTTTTCCCCATCTTTTTTGTGTCGTACGGGGCGGGGTCGCCTTTCAGATATTTGTGGAACCACTCGAGGTGGGCATTGTAGTAAAGGGGCATCGATTTGGTATGTGAGGGCCAGTGACCATCGTTGTCAAAAATGATCAAGCGGGAGTCGATACCAAGTTTCTGAAGAGCTGTGAAATATTCGAGGCTTTGGTTGTATGAGACGCGGTAATCCCTTTCGCCTGTTACGATGAGGGTCGGTGTTGAGAAATTTTTGACGAACTCTGACGGACTGTTGGCTTTATATTGTTTTGATGTCCAGGGAGTTCCTTTGAGATCCCACTCAGGGAACCAGAGTTCTTCTGTTGTGCCGTAGAAGGCATCGAGATTGTAGAGCCCCATCATGGAGGCAAAACATTTGTATCTTTTTGTGGTTGCCTGAAGCCAGTTTACCATATACCCGCCAAAAGACCATCCCATTGCACCAACTCTTGATTTATCCACATAGGGAAGATTTTCGAGGTAGTCAGTAACCTTATAGATATCCTCGACTACTTTACCTGTCCAGTCACCCGAAATTGCCGCTGTGTAATCCTGTCCGTATCCTGTGGAACCGTGGGGGTTTGGAAGTGCATAGATATATCCGTAACCAGCATATACCTGATTATCCCCACGGTAGGCATCAGACCACTGGCTTTGCGGACCGCCGTGGATATTCACGATGAGTGGATATTTTTTATTCGGATCGAAACCGTGAGGTTTTACAATCATCACATGGACTTTCTTTCCGTCAGCACCGGGGACCCATTGATGTTCGACAGGTCTGAAATCGACTTCATCCGTTAGCTGTTTATTTACAAAAGTCAGTTGCGTCTCTTTTTTAGTTGCCAGATCGAGGGAGTAGATTTCCGCCGGGAGGTGATTCAGCCTGTATGTGTAGAAAAGTTTTTTTCCATCAGGGGAAACGGTGAACCCGCCTACATTCTTTTTGGAAATAAGTTCTTCAATTTTCAGCGTTGAAATATCGATGTTGAAAAGGGGAGAGTATCCCTGCACATCGCCTGTAAAATAGATTTTTTTCGAGTCGGGACTCCATAAAATGTCTGTAACCCAGTTGTCGAACGCATCGGAAATTACTTTTACAACTCCACTGGACAAGTCGTAAAGTGCGATTCTGAATTTATCCGATTCGTATCCGGGAACGGTTTGCATTCTGTATGCGAGGTATTTCCCGTCGGGGGAGAAAACCGGATGACCGTCCCATGATTTGTTAACTTGAGTCAGGTTTTTGAGGGCTTTACCATCAATATCTGTCATCCAGAGGTCGGAGTTTGTGGTAGATGCCTGATCTTTTTCACGGTTTGAAGCAAAGACAATCGACTTTGAATCAGTCGAGAAATTATATCCGACACCACCTCCGAGCATGAAGATTGGAGAATGGAAATTACCGGGAGTGATGTCCTTTATTGAGTTTGTTGCGACATCATAGATGAAAAGATGTGAATAGAGATCATCTTCATACTCCGTCCAGTGACGAACGAAAAGGTTATCGGAGACATGTGCGTGAACTGGACCATCCTTGAAATTCGAGTAATTTGTTTCATTGCAGTTGTCATTTTCTCCGCATTCAGGATAGACTTTGGAGGAAAAGGCTATTTTTTTGCCGTCCGGGGAAACTGTATAGTCATTTATCCCCATGTAGAATGAAAAAAGTTTCTTTACTTCTTTTGAAGCAAGGGAGTAGTTGCACAGTTGCGCATTTCCTCCTTTATATGAGATAAAATAAAAGGAGTTTGCATCCGGAGCGAAAGCAGGAGAATACCATCCTTCTTTATCGGGATTCAACTTCACCGCACCGGTCCCGTCAAGATTGGCGAGAAAAAGATCGGTATAACTCTTCCCGCCCTTCATTTCGTATCGGGTAACAGAGTAGAGCATCACATCTCCTTTTGGAGAGAGAGCCGGGGCGCTTACATTTTTGACTTTATAGATATCATCAAGTGTGAATGCTCTTTTTTGTGCATACGACGGAGAGATGAGCAAAATTAATAGGAGCAATGAAATCATTTTTTTCATTTAAATTGTATCCTGTTTTCTGAAAAATTTAATTAAAATTTCATACAGAAAATAATCAATTTTTCTTAATTTAGGAATGCCGATGGAAAGTGTAAAAATTACTATTGACGGAATGACATGCGGTCACTGTGTGAAGGCAGTGGAAGTGGAATTATCTGAACTTGCTGTAAACATACTGGGTGTAAAGGTCGGGAGTGCAGAAGTCAGATTTGATCAGACAAAAGTAAAAAGAGAAGAGATCGAAGAAGCTGTGAAGAACGCAGGATTTACCGTGGTTTCCATCGAAGAGATAAAAAAATAGTTTTTGTTCCCCGGGAGTTTTTGTTGAAAGTTGAAACGATAATGATAACCGAGATGAAATTAATGACGAGAATAGCCTGCTTTTTCATCCTTCTTGCTTCTCTGGTTTCTGCTCAACCCTCAAGAGAAGATTTTGTCAAGGGTTTCGTTCAGTATCTTATCAGCGACCCCGCGAGGATAGTTCATTATGCGGAACCGCAATCGCTTGAAAGGGCGGAGCGGTTAAATATATCCTACAATGATGTTTCTACCAAAGTTTTGGCGGGAAGTGAAATCCCCCTTTCTGTAAGAAACAGCATTTTAAAAGGTGAGACGGAAATATCTCATAAGATTGAGAACCTGCCACAGGATTTTTTCCGTGTCGAAGTCGCCATCCCCTCCGTCAACTACAAAAAATATTTTTATTTCAAAAAATTTCAGCTTGTCGCTCCCTCAAGTTATCTCACCCTGTACTGGACCAAATATGAAACGGACTATTTTGATTTTTTCGTTAGAGAGAAAAAGAATTTCAATTCATATTCCGGCGCTCAAATTGAGAAAAATGCCGCGGCAATAATGAAACTCCTCGAATTTACAAATGAGGAGAAAGCTGAGCTTAAAAAGAAACGCCTGATTTATATCGTTGCGTTGCACGAGAAAAATGTTGCCGAGTTCGGGGCAGATGAGGCAAAAGGTGCCTTTATTCCCGCGTGGGATGAGATAATAACCTGCACGCCGATGAATATCACAGGACTTGCAGAGCAGTTGTTGCGGTTCAAACTTCGTAAGATGAATCTGAATACTCCGAAATTATTTGGTGAAGGATTTGGTGCTGCTCTTGGAGGAATGCCTCCCCGTTCACCCGGACTGCTTGTGAAGCTTGGTGCTTTCCTTCAAAAAGAGGGAATTCTTGACATCTCAACTTTGGCAGAAGACACTTCTTTTGCGGCACAGGACAAATCGTTCTCGATTCCTCTCGCTGCAGCATACAACCACTTCCTCATCAGGGAACTCGGAGCAAAGGAGTATCTGAGACTTTACATGCAGAAAAACTCTCCAAATGAGAAGTCGATGACAGGAAATTCTGTGGAGTTGAAGGTCCCGAAAAAAGATGAGTTCATAAAGTTTGCCGGGGAATATGCGGCGGAGCGGAACATTCAGGTCGAAGATGTTCAGGATACACTTCCGATGATTTATGATGGTGAGATGGTTCGAGTTTTCGATGGTGGTGATTATTACTGGTTTCATGCAAAGGGGTCGTTTGCATTGTCGGAGATTCCGGGAATTAACAATTACACAAGCAGATTGTTTAAGGAAGTGGTACCGACCCGGAGCTACGAAGGGGAGAAATACCTCTTCTTTGTGACCCGTGAAGATATCATCATCTACAATCTTTACAGTGATACCGTGGTTGATGCCCATTACAAATTTGTGGACAGGCGACCGGTTGCTGGTGTGAGCAATATTTACAGGTTCAGGGTGAAGAAAAGTCTTCTGCCTGAAAATATTAAAGATTTAAAGGTAGTTCAGTTTTTTTAGTTCCATCATCCCCGTTTTAATTCATTCAGAATCAGTTTCAGCTCTGCGAAGTCATTCACAAGTCTGAGCAGGTCTTCCATTCCCTCTTCATCCTCTTCCTGCTGAAGATATTTATTCAGGAAATAGATTTGGGTCTCTTCATCAGCTTCAGAGAGAAGTTCACGGAACCCCTGAAGAAATTTTAGAATAGTCTTGTTGAGATCTTCCCTCATTGTTCCGAGTGAATTTATTTCCGGATTTTCTTCCGCCTTCGCAATTGAGCTCCCCAACCCGATCATATATTTTGCATCGAAGCAGAGGTTTTCGAAGGGTTTTTCCAGATTGCATTCGAGAGCAAGTTCGATAAGAGTGAGAATATCCTTCGCCTCTTCGAGTCTGTCTGTTGCGAGCAGATTGAAATTTTTATAACAGTAGTGCAGTTCGCTCAATTTATCCTCTCCAAATTTAACAGTTTTATATCCCAGCCCGAGCCCGTCACCGATTGGAATCAAAGAAGACTCAAGCGATGGAACAGAGAAAAAATGCTGATTAAATTCCCTGATCAGACCTGTTGATCTCAGGTATTTTGGCGGTATTTCCCCGGTTGCTGAAGTGTATCCGTGCCAAAGAAGGTTATCGACAAGATAAACCCCGCCTTTTTTCAGAAGTGGCAGGGAGAATTCGAACAGACGGCGGTAATCTTCCTTGTCGGCATCCAGAAAAATGAGATCAAACTCGATATTCATATTAAGAAGAAAATGTACCGCCTCACCTTTCAGCAATTTAATTTTACCGGAAAATCCCGATGCATCGAAGTTCTGCTCGGCGAGTGGAATCATATCAGTGGATTTTTCGATGGTATAAACCACTCCATTTTCCGGAAGTGCGGCAGCAATTCTAACAGTTGAGTAACCTATGGCGGTCCCGATTTCCAATACCGTTTTTGCGCCCGTTGCCTTGACGAGAAATTCAAGAAATTGAGCAGACGCTGCGTCAAGTATTGGTACAAAATTCTGTTTGGCAAACTCTTCCATATCAGTAATCAGAGGGTTTGTCCTCCGTGGAAGAGAATTAAGGTATTGTGATGTTTCGGGCGTATGAATATCGGGCATAGTATCCGTGTAAAGAATAATTAATTATGCGAATAAAGTTAAAACGGAAGGAAAAACAAAGAAATAAATTTGAAAGAGTCTCAGATTATTCCACAGCCAAGGATATATCTGACCTTGTGAAACTGACACCGACTAAAATCAGCCGTTTTCCGGAGGAGAGATATTTTTCGTAATATTTTTTTTGTTTTATCTGTTGCAGACCTTCTTCAGGGGGGAGGTTGTATTTGAATTCGATTATATAGATTTTATCGGGGAATTCTACTACTCCGTCAATTCTGCCAATGTTTGTGTTCACTTCCGATTCCACTTTAATTCCGGAGAGATACATTATCATAATAAAGAGGGAATGATAATATTTTTCTGCGGAGATGTAGAGATTTGAAGGAATTTGTGCGAAAAGGGATTTCAGAGTGTCAAGGAGAAGTTGAAAATCCTCTTGAAGGAAAGAATTACGAATATTCCTGATTGCCGAAGTAACTTCAACAGGTTCTGAATTTGTAAACTCTGAAGACAGATATTTATAGAACGCATCTTTTACCTCAAAATTAGGATAATCCATTTGATATTCAACGCCTGACAAATCGGATGTTTTGCTTTTTACCGTCAGATACCCTGTCTGAAACAGAAGGCTTCCAAGAGATAATTTAGTGACATCATGATTTTCAAGATCGAGTCCACTAAAAAATGCATTCTGCAGAGCAGGGAAGAAAATTGATTTCTCTTTTATCAATTTCATCAGAAATGCGGGTGATCCTGTTGCAAACCAGTAATTCTGAAATTCCAAAGTCGTGAAAAGAGAAAGAATGGAGAAAGGGTTATAGAGGGTATTCTTTCCATCCCAACTGTAACCATTGTACCAGAATTTTATGGTTTGCAGAAGCTGATCTCTTGTTCCGGAAAAAGATTTCGCTATTTTCTTGATATGTCCTTCAAAGTAGTGGATAAGTTCTTCCTGAGTATAACCAAAAGTCGTTGAGAAAGATGGTGAAAGAGTCAGATCGGATATCTGGTTCAGGCCTGAAAAGAGGGATACTTTGGAAAATCTTGTGACACCGGTAAGAAAAACGAATCTGAGTTTATCATCAAGCGATTTCAGCGAGGAGAACAGATTTCGCAGAATATCACGGTTACCATCCGCAATTTCCGGTTGAAGGATGTAATCGATGATTGGTTTATCGTACTCGTCAACAAGAATCACAACCCTCTTTTGATATTTGGCCTGCAATGCTTCAATGAGCCCGGGCATGAATTCTGATTCAATGGATGCATCGATTTCGATATCGTGCTCCCGTGCGATTGTTTGAAGTCGTGCCACTAAAGATTTTTGAAAAACTTCAGGATTTTGGTGTGAAATTCTTGAAAAATCGAGTCTGATTATTGGAAAACTTTCCCATTTCGGGAAATTATAGATATGCAATCCATTAAAGAGCTCGCGATTGCCCTTGAAGAATTCTTCCATAGTTGCAACGAAAAGCGATTTCCCAAACCGTCTTGGACGGGAGATGAAGGCATAGTTATACCCGGAGACAAGCTTTTCTAATTGAGCTGTTTTATCGATGTATAAATAATTGTCTTCCCGAAGTTTTGCGAAGTCTTGAACACCGATTGGCAATCTTTTCATGCAAATTCCTAAAATGATATCTTTAAATATAAGCAAAAGGGGGGGATGAAATCAAAACGGGTAATATTTGGGGGAGGGTATTTGGTTGTGATTCTTTTTCGGGATGACTATTTTTCATTTGTGCAACAATTTGCATATTCGGTCATTTCGTTCGTATATTCAGGTTGTAAATCAATAAATTATGCAAGATAGTGCACATAAGAAAATGAATAAAACAGAAATTGGCAGACACATTAAAGAGATGCGTATGCATTTGGGCATCACTCAAAAGGATTTGGCAGAGATAAGCGAAGTCAGTCTTAGAAGCCTGGTGGATATCGAGGCCGGCAAGGCAAATCCGGGCTTTGATCAGTTGCAGAGAATTGTTGAGACACTGGGAATGGAAATACTGATAAAGGTTAAGAAGTATGAATGAGACAGGTTATGTTTATTATTTGGAAAGACTTGCAGGCAAGATTGAGCGAAAAGCCGGAAGATATTATTTCGAATATTCTGATGACTATCTAAATGACCCTGAAATGCCGTCGATAAGTGTGACACTTCTCAAAAAAGAGAAAAAATTTGAGTCTGATGTGCTTTTCCCCTTTTTCTTTGGGATGCTTGCAGAAGGAGAATTAAAGGAATTACAGTGCCGGTTATTAAAAATTGATGAAAAAGATCATTTCACCCGCCTTCTGGAAACCGCCGGTACGGAAACCATTGGAGCAATTACTGTGAGGAAGCATGAAGATTGAAAATTCCCCCGGGTGATTGAAACAGGTTTGACCGGGAGCCATCCGGCAAAAAACTTTTGATGGAGGATTTCGCACAAATTGCCGGAAAAACCGAAGAGAAAGAAGGAATAAACTACAAATACTCGTTTTCTTATGAAAGACTTGCAGAACTCGTAACAAGATATACGACCGCACCAAAAATTGAGGTTGAGAACTTTTTCCGACTGGTCGTATTCAATTATTTGTTTTCGAACGGGGATGCTCATATTAAAAATTTTTCACTAATTGAAGACAGTATGACACGAGGAAGAACTTTATCCCCTGCATACGATCTTCTTAATACAGAGATTCATGTACCCCGGGAGTCTGACATGGCACTTGAACTTTTTGAGGCGGATTTTATGACTGAGGCATTCAAAGCAGGCTCCAAATTCACAAAGGAGGATTTTGAGGTTTTTGCAAAAAAGACCGGAATAAATTCGAAAAGGTTTTCTACTCTTTACGATCCACTCCTAAAAATGACAGAAAAGGTTTCCGATCTGATTAACAGTTCCTTCCTTAGGGATGATCTAAAGGCCATTTATTTTAGCAAATATCTCGAGAGACGGAGAAGACTGGAGAGATAAACCGCACATTTATTGGAATTTTAAATGTTCCGGATTTCTTCAGAATTAAGGCATAAATTTCGCCATGAAAATTTTGATTATTGAAGACGAAAAAGAACTTTCCAAATCGATTGTCGAATTCATCGGAAACTCATATCTGTGTGATGAGGCTTGTGATTATGATTCGGCGCTTTACATGACCGGCATGTATGAGTATGACTGTGCCGTGGTTGACTTAATGCTACCCGGCGGTTCCGGTCTCGATATTGTAAAGGAATTGAAAAAGATTCAGCCGAAGTGCGGCATCATCATCATTACTGCAAAGATTACTCTTGATGACAAACTTACGGGTCTGGAAACAGGAGCGGATGATTACATAACCAAGCCTTTTCATCTCGCCGAGTTGATGGCAAGGATAAAATCGGTGCTGAGACGAAGGAATTTTGGGGGAAGTAATGTTGTGGTCATAAATGAAATCAGGATAGACACGGAGCGGCGGGAAGTGCATGTAAATGACAATTATGTGGAGCTGACACGGAGGGAGTTCGATATACTCCTTTTCTTTATCAGCAATCAGGAACGGGTTCTGGTGAAGGAATCGATAGTGGAGCACATCTGGGGCGAGGATTCGAGTGCTTATGACAATTTCGACTTTGTTTACACCCACATCAAAAACCTGCGGAAGAAACTTAAGGAGAATGGTGCGGGGGACTACATCAATTCAATTTATGGTTTGGGCTACAAATTCAGTTTGCGATGAAACTAACACAGAAAATCAGCCGGTATTTCCTTTTTTCGTCAGTTCTCTTTTTTATAATGATCTCAACGAGTGTGTATCTGTTCAACCAGATGGCAATTTCTGATGAGGTGGACGAACAACTGGTTAATATCACGAAGAAAGCTTTCGAGGAGTTGCGGCAGAATAAAGAGGTGAATTTCTCACCGTTTGTGGAGATAGAGGAGACAAATACGGCTGGAAGGAAAAGTGAGTTCAGTGATACAGATCTTCGGATTGGCGGGAGCGATGAAACGGAACCGTACCGGCAACTGGTTACATTTCTTACCGTTAACGGCACGAACTACAAATGCACCGTTCGCATATCGATGCTTGAAAAGAAGGAGATGCTTCGTGATCAGTCACTGCTTACCATCGTGGCTGTTTTGTTGATGGTACTGGTTTTCTCTCTTTTGAATAATTACAGTTCGAAAAAGCTGTTCCGTGATTTCTATTCTTCACTGGAGAAGTTAAAAGGATTCTCTTTGAAGGAAGGAAAGAAACTCACATTTGAAGCCTCTGATACCGATGAATTTGAAACATTGAACAGGTCTCTTGAATTTCTTTCAGAAAGGGCGGTCGGTGAGTATAAAAGTCTGAAGGAGTTTACGGAGGAGGTCAATCATGAGATTCAGACACCGGTTGCTGTAATAAAATCGAAGATTGAGTTGTTGTTGCAGGATGGAGATATTAGTGAGCAGCACCTTCGGCAGATGGTAGTTGTACTTCAGAATCTGAATAAAATAGAAAAAATCAATAAATCAATTCTGTTGTTGAACAAGCTGGACAACAAATCACTCTTCGAATCTGAATCCCTCCTGCTCTCCAATGTTCTGGGAGTAACGGTTGAGCTTAACCGGGAATTTTGTGAATCAAAAAACTTAACGGTCGAGACAGAGATAACGGCAGGTGATTACATTCTGATGAATGCACACCTTTTAGAGATACTTCTTCAAAATCTTTTGTCAAATGCAATTAAACATAATGTTACTGATGGTAAAATAAAGATCATTACGGAGCGGGGGAAGCTGACTATATCAAACAGTGCAGAAGAACCAGGTTCGGAGCCGGTAAAATTTTTCAAGCGGTTTTATAAAGAGTCGGGTTCATCCGATTCCACCGGCCTTGGTCTGACAATTGTGAAGAAGATTTGTGACTTATACGGATTCGTGGTATCAAATCAGTATTCGAACGGGGTTTACACAATTTCAATTCAATTCAGGGGAACGGGCGGGAAATAATAGTATTTCAAAAGAGTCTACAGAATTCCTTTAGAATCGATTATTAAGTTTCGCCTGTAATTAATTCAAATTGTCAAACAAACAGAAGGAACCGCAAAGATGTTAAGAAGTCTTGCAATAATGGCTCTGTCATTATCTTTTGTCGCTTTTTCACAGACCGTGAAGGTGCCGAAGGATGTTACAAATGCATTCACAAAACTTTACCCAAAAGCCACATCGGTGAAGTGGGACAAAGAGGGAGAGAGTGAATTTGAAGCGTCTTTCAAGGAAAACGGTAAAAATGTTACCGTGACATTCGAAGCGAACGGGAAAGTGAAGGAAACAGAGTCTTCAATCACCGAAAAAGAGCTGCCCAAGGGAGTTAAAACCTACATTACAAAACATTATTCCGGCTACAAGGTAACCGAAGCTGCAATGATAACTGATGCCAAGGGAACCGTAACTTATGAAGCTGAGATAACGAAAGCAAAGTCGAAACATGATTTGATGTTCGACAAGTCCGGAAATTTTCTGAAGATGAAAGACAAAGAAAAAGAAGCTAAAGGTTAATTCACTTGTTGTCTGAAAATGATTAAAAAAGGCTGCCACGGGAAATGGCAGCCTTTTTTTTGTTTAATCAGTTTAGCGATTTATACTTAAACCACCAGTCGGGTCCCTCATACTGTTTACGGTCTTCAACTCCTGCCATGTCTTTTGGGGGAGGGATAATGACCTTATCCTTCAGCATTTCATTGTTGGGCCAGTTTTCCGGCATTGCCACTTTGTTCGCATCAGAAATCTGTAGAGCCTTCAGTGCTCTAAGTATTTCATCGATTTGTCGTCCGATTTCCTGAGGATAATAGATCATCAGTCGTATCAGTCCGAGGGGATCGATAATAAAGACCGCGCGAACGGTATTTGTTCCTTTTCCCGGGTGAATCATCCCGAGTTTTTCGGCAGTTCTACCCATATCATCTGCAATGATCGGGAAAGGTATCTTCACATCAAGATTGTCCTGAATCCATTCAACCCATTTGATATGAGCGAAAACCTGATCAATTGACAATCCGACGAGTTCGGCGTTCAAATTCTTAAACTGTTCGTTTCTGCTCGCAAAAGCAACAAATTCAGTAGTACAGACGGGAGTGAAGTCTCCCGGATGGCTAAAGAGTACAATCCATTTGCCGGCATAGTCACCGGGGATGTTTTTGACTCCGTGAGTGGTCTGGACAGTAATGTCCGGCATTTTTTCGCCAAGAAGCGGAATTCGATTTTGCATGTTTTCCATATTTTTATCCTTTTTTAACTTAATCATGGATTTGAGAAAATCCGGAAAAAAGACTCTCAAAGATCAACATAAGTTAGATGAATAAAAACGGGAACAGATTCGCTTAAGAGCTTATTTCATTGAATGGAGACGGTGACTGACCCCGATCAGGAGTCTCCAAAGATACAATATCACTCTTCTCCGATATCCTCGTTCCAGACTTCGGGATTTTTTGTGATGTAGTCTTTCAGCATATCGATACATTCTGATGAATTCATGTCAATGACCTCTATACCCGATTCCCGGAGCCACTGAACTCCTCCGTCGAAATTTACAGACTCACCGACAATTACAGTTCTGAAATTGAATTGTCTGGCAAGACCAGAGCAGTACCAACAGGGTGCAAGAGTTGTTACAAGAATCTTATCCCGGTATGTTCGCTGCCTTCCGGCTTTTCTGAATGCATCGGTTTCGCCGTGGATGGATGGATCGTCTTCCTGAATCCGGCGGTTGTGTCCTCTTCCTACCAGATTTCCTTCGAGGTCGAAAATGGCACCTCCTATCGGAATTCCACCTTCAGCAAGTCCGGTTCTGGCTTCTTCTATTGCAACCTGCAACATCTCATCATAATTTTTGGCTTTCATTCTGTGATCTCCGTGAAATGAGTTCAAAATTAAATAAACAATGCAAATTACAAATTTACGGGGATTAAATTGATTTCACGGGGAGCTAAAATATTGTTAAGTTTCAGTACACAAATGGGAAAATTTATGGAGATCAAAGAAGTAATAGAACGCAGAAGAAGTGTCAGGCATTTTAAGCCGGAGAGCCTTCCTCTTGAAGATTTGAAAGAACTGGTAAGGCTTGCGGGTCTTGCCCCCAGTATAAATAATGCACAGCTATGGAAATTTGTTGTTGTAACGAATAAAGATGTGATTGCCAAAATGTCGAATGTTGTGAATCATAAGATTTCAACTCTTCTTAATTCAACTGAAGACAGCAAAGGTGAGAAGATAAAGACAACCGTTTCACATTTTTCCACAGTCTTCACCGATGCACCCGCTGTTATAGCGGTACAGATGAAATCGTATGATGCAATTGTTGACACGATTCTCGAAGCATCAGGAATGACTCATGAAGAGATGAACAAGATGCGGAACTACCCTGACATCCAGAGTATCGGAGCTGCAATAGAGAATATCATGCTTGCTGCCACAGGGATGGGTTATGGATGTTGCTGGCTGACGGGTCTTCTTGTCGCCCGGGAAGAACTGGAGCCGTTGCTGGGAATCAAGGAGCCATACCGCCTTGCGGCGTGTGTTGCGGTCGGGAAGCCTCTTGAGTCGCTTCCGGCGAGGGAAAAACTGCCTCTTGAGTCAATTCTCGAGATTATAGAATAGACCCGAATTTAACCACAGAGTACACAGAGTACACAGAGAAGTAAACCAATTAGATCCTCTGTGCTCTCTGTGTGCTCTGTGGTTTTTATTTGCCTTGCGGTTTAATTATATCTTATTCAGGGTTATTTTTGCAAGGCGTATGGTTGCATTGTCGATCATTCTGCCATCGAGTTCAACCGCACCTTTTCCCTCCTTTAGAGCATTTTCATAAGCATCCAGTACTCTTTTTGCCCGTTCAATTTCCTGAGGGGAAGGGGAGAAGACCGCATTGATTATTTCAATCTGAGCAGGATGTATTGCCCACTTGCCATCCACTCCGAGAGCGGCAGCGAGTTCGGCTGATTTTCTCAGACCGTTTGGATCGCTGAAATTGCCATAAGGAGCATCAATAACAGCGAGATTACGGGCTTTAGCTGCCACCACCATTCTTGAAAGGACATACTGCCAGCGGTGACCCGGGTAGGTATCCTCATTTTCACCATGACCTGAAATCGATATGAATTTGGCACCGATGGAAGAGGAGAAATCTGCAATACCGAATACGAGGGTAATATTTCTCTCCGAAGCGGCGGCAATCTCCGAAACATTTTCAAGTCCGAGGGCGTCCTCGATGGAAGGTTCGATGAATATTCTGTTTTTGAGTGAATATTCATCCTCGAGTGAGTTCAGAAGTTTTTCGACAAAGTGGATATCAGCGGCAGAGGAGACTTTTGGAATTACGATGGAATCGAGTTTATCACTGCAAAACGGGATAATTTCCACGATGTCTCTGTAGGCGAAGCGGTCGCCCGGTCTGTTAATCCTGATCGAGAGGAACTTGTTGCCCCAGTCGAGGGAATTGATTGATTCAACGACCTGAAGACGGGCGGATCTTTTTTCGGAAAGAGGTACGCTGTCTTCGAGGTCGAGCATGACGACATCTGCACCTGAAGCAGAAGCTTTCAGGTGCATTTTAGCGATGTGTCCCGGTACGGAGAGTACTGACCTTCTCAAGAGAGTTTTTTCATCCTCGCCTTAAGTTCGAACGAACGGAGTTTATCCTTGTACCAGTTGTGTGCATTTACCTGCGGAATGCTCAGCGCGGAATCTGAATTTCCTTCCCATCTGCGGCAGAGGTAGATTGGATGATAAATTCTTCCGATACGATATTGTCTGGAAATCGCGAGACCAACTCCGTAATCTTCGCCATAGGAGACATTCGGTATTTTTATTTCGCGAAGAACAGGTGTGTAGAAAGCTCTTGGGGCACCGAGTCCGTTGATTCTGAGAGCATTGTTTGGTCCGTTGTCATCAGTCCATTCCTTATGATCGATGATTCCCGGAGGTATCTCTTCCAGTTTGAAGTTGGTCATCTGGTAGGTACCAATAACCATTGCACATTTTTCTTTTTTGAAAGTGTCAACGACTGTTTGCAGTGTGTTTTCATCGTTATAGAGGTCATCGCTGTCGAGCTGGACGGCAAACATGCCACACTTTTCATGATGAACACCGAGGTTCCAGCAGCCGCCAATTCCAAGGTCTTTTCTTTCAGGGATGAGGTGAAGAAGTCTTGGATCGGAAGCAAATTCCTTGATTTTCTCTGTAGTACCGTCGCTGGAGTGATTATCAATTATAATCAGGTTGAAGGGGAAATCAGTTTTTTGTTTCAGAACGGACTGGATTGCATCTGCAACGGTTGTTACTCTGTTCCTTACGGGAATGATGACCGAAGCTGTGAACTCAAAATCTGTTTTCGTGAAATCGATGCTTTTAAAGTGTTCGGGAGTGAGGAGTGCACCGATCGATTTAAGATAATTTGTACATGCCTGTTCCATTTCGATTTGTACCGCACGGTTACGGGGATCGACATAGTCAAAAAGTTTTTCGCCCGATTTCCGGGTATCGTGTTCGATGGAGGAGTAGAGGAATTCACCAACCCTGACGAGATCACCGAATCTTGAGACAGCGAGGCGAAGGCTGTAGGCACCCGCGAACGAAAAGTTTTCATCTTTGGTTTCTTCTACAGCTTTTTTAGCCACTTCTGTATTGAACAGCATGAGATAGCCGAAATTGAAGTCATCGCGGAGGCTTCCTGCCTGATAATCGATAACAGGGTGTGGAGATGCGTTGCCTTCTTTTATTTCATAGTAATCCGAGTAGATCATCGATGCTGAAGTGGCGTCTGCGACGAGGAGCATTCTTTCGAATCCGAACTGTCCCGGTTCGATGATTGTATCCTGTTTGATATAAGCAAAGTAAGGAGTCGCACAGTTTGCAACGATTGCTCTTATTCCGGCTGAAGACTGAATCGAGTCAACCTTCAGAATTTCAGCACCGGGGAGCGGGGTCAGACCGTCCTGAGTTGCCAGCAAAAATATTTTGTCGACCGTCCCTGTTGATTGCAGATTTGTGATTGTGGTTTTTGTATGTTCTCCTCCGCTGTAAGGAAGGAAAACGGTGATTTGTCTCTCCATGTAAATATCTCCGTGTGTCGTTATTTTCGTTCGGTTAATGTAAAAAGAGTAACTGAAATGTCAGTTAGACTTCAATAAAAGTGTCTAAAAAAGAATAATACAAACTTACTAATTTTTTACGAGAAGGGGAGCGAATAAGGGAAATATAAATGAATAACCGGCTATTGTGGTTCAATTAAATTATGTTTAATTTCATCAACAAATAATCAAATTTCGGTGGTGGGAAATAATCAGCCTTGCTGGTGACGCCGAAAAAAACTAAAGATCACGGGACCATAATTTGGCGGGAGAGTGATCGGAAGGAGGCATGCCAATGAAACGGCTATACATGCTTTTAATCGTATGCTTATTTGTGACGGAGATGTCGGCGATAAATACTTTGATCGCCAGAATACCATTGCAACCCTGGGTACCGGAACGCGCTGCGTACATGAAGGATGTAACTTTGGTGGTGGAGCCAAGGGGTGCATTCACAGAGCAATCGTTATACATTTACTATACAGACAACGGACTGTTCGGTAACAACAATGTTGAGATTGTTCACCGGTTCGAATTGCCACAAGGTGCGATAATGAAAGATCTCTGGATGTGGATGGGTAACAATGTGATGCAAGCGCTGCACATTGATACCTGGAGAGCCAGGAAACTTTACGACAGCATTATCCACATTCCGACGAACCCTGATCCGGGTTATCTGACAAAGATTGGAGAGCAGTATGAGCTCCACATCTTTCCTCTAAGGTCGGGTACAACCCGAAAAGTTAAAATCTCATATCTCGTACCACTTCAATACGCTCAAAACAAAAACATAGCCGAACTTCCTTACGGTCTTTTGAGAGCTAATTCCCTGGTTAATCTTCCTTTGCATATACTGTTCAGGAGGACACATGCGGATACTCCTTTGCCATCGATATATGAAGCGCCGGGGTCGACTTTTGTCCCGAAGGCGGATACGATGGGGTTCAGCTATTTCTATACCTACCTGGGGAATGTGGCGAGTTACCAGTCGCTCAAAATGACTTATGATTTCCCGTTCAATTTCGGGACATATTTCAGTTCGGAGAAAAAGAAACCCGGCGAGAATTATTTTGAACTGGGTCTTTCGCTGGGTACCATATTTAATGTGGATACTTCCCGAACGCCGCAGAGGCTGATGTACGCTTTTGATGTGAGTGGTGATTTCAGCAAAAATCTATCGACTCAGGCGACAAATTTGCGGAAACTGATAACAGGCAGTATCAGGGATGGAGATTCGGCAAGGATCTTTATGGCAGGAGGGAACAACATTGTCGAGATAACCGACGGATGGACCCCCTATTCCGTTATAGCCGGGTGGAATCTTCAAAACATGTTCACAAACTATTTGAACAGCGGACCCGGAATTGCGGCTCAACAGGTGAAGAAACGGAAAATTCTCTGGCTGGACAATGACGCAAGATGGACGATGGATTTCCACGGTATCAGCACTCTGGCAAATTACAAGGCTGTTAACGAATTTGGAACTGGTATTGACCAGATCACATCCAGCGACCTGGTAATGGCATACCTGCCTGTGGGAAGATTCAAACATCAGGATACGATTGCGAGATACAAAGATACGCTCAATTTGATGCTCAGTCGTGGTGGCAGATTCCTTTCCTACACATCAAAATCGACCGTGATGCAGGATTCCCTTCTCAAGAACTATTTCACCAATTTGAGAGTGGATACAACCATTACGAAGTTCAATACATGGTTCAGAAATGAAAACGGTAATCTCGGGATGGGATTCCCCTTCTCGCTGGAGAGGAAGACCACTCATGTGTTGAATCACAACGATGGTAGTGTGAAAGTTGAGTTGAAAAATTCGATGGACAAAATTGCCGTCCTCTCGAAAAAGGTGTTAAGCGGACTGTATGTTGTCTCGGGAATTTACGGATATGATGATGACCTCAGTCTGAAATCGCTGGTCAATCCGCCAATGATGGGAATGAATGTAACAAACGGTACTTTGATGCTCCCTGACTTTCTGGATTTCATCACGAACTTCAATGTTCAGGAACACCCTTCGAAGATAATAATTGCCAGCAATTCCGACAAGTATTACACAGAAGAAGAGATCGCTCAGAAGGTGAATCAGTTCAATGTTATGCTTGGTGAGAAAAAACCAATGATAAGTACTGTAAACCTGCTCGACGGCGAACCATTCGTAATTCCGCCTGTCACCTACAACAACCTGAAGACATACTACGGAAGTGGTTTGCTTCTTTCAAGGATAGCTGAAAAGAGGGGCGGACTGCACTTCGAAAAAGCGATTTATGACTGGGATTTCATTTCGTCGGGTCTGGCAACATCGATGCCTGCACTTGATACCCTGGTTATTAATGCTTCTGCACAGTCGGGTGGTTTGATTTCCGAATTCCGTGAGATAAGGAAAAACCTTAAAAACTACTGGGCACCCCTGTTCTTCATCGGGAAATATCAGAACACGAACACCGTAACAATAGATGTGAAAGCCAAATTCTCCGGAAATGACACACTTTTCACAAAGCAGTACCCATTTACGGTGCAGTTTGATACAATAAGCAGCAGAACAATAATGCCAAGCATCCTGACAAACGAGAAGATAAACGAGATGCTTGTTAATGCCGCATATGATACAGCTTTGATCGTTGACATGGCGTTTAGTGACAGGGTGCTTTGCGACTATACGGCTTTCCTTGTTCTTGAGCCGAATGACACTGTTCATTATCTCATAAATCCTTGGGATGAGAGCAAACTCACAGGTATTCAGAGTGAAGAGGAAGTTGTCGATTCGCTTATGCTCGATATCTGGCCCAACCCCTTCAATTCGATGTCGCTGATCAAACTCAGTCTGCCTGAACTCTCGAGCGTAACACTCAGCATATACGATATCACCGGTCAGTTGGTCAGGGATATCGCAATAAATGAGGAAGTGAAGGGAGCGAAGAGGTATAACTGGAACGGAAAGGACAACTTTAATACCACTCTCGCCAGTGGTGTTTATCTTGTTCACGCACGGATCAAAAATCTTGGTTCGGGCAAAACAGAATTCCTGTCGAAGAAGGTTATCTACCTCCGTTAGACTAAACCTTTATATTTTACGAACCCGGGAAGCGAAAACTCTCCCGGGTTTTTTTGTTTAAATTCCTTCCCGTGCACCACTTCACACTTGAGAAAAACCACTCCGAGCCCCAAATTTGCATTAAAAAAAGCGAAATATGGGCAACTACTATTCACACAACGAAATAACAGAACTTCACCTCGAATCACTCAATTACTTTGAGGAGGCATGGAAACGGGGGCGGAGGAATGAGCGGTATAAACAGGGGATTCACTGGACATCTGAAGAGCTTGACGCAATAAAAAGTGCGAACAGGCATCCATACTCAATCTCCCTTATGAATCACAAAATCAACAATATCATTTCAACACAGAGGCAGTCGAGGAATTCGATAAAGGTCACCTCGGCTGAGGAAAATTCCACCGGTGCAGAGATCGCCACGGCAATATTGAAAGACAAAGAGAGGAGCGAGGACCTTCTGCAACTTGAGAGCGATGTGTTTGATTCCGGTCTTTCGGTCTGTTTTGGGGCGGTGGAAATTGTTCCTGTCTCTCCGGGTGGCGAGATCAGGGTGTCTGCAAAAAAGAGGGATTATCTCGATGTGTTTTGGGACAGCAGTGCGAAGAGTTACAATCTTGATGATGCCCTGTTTATTGCCACAGGTGAGACATTCAGCAGGGAAAGTGTCGAACGAAAATACGGGAGGGTTTCCTCTTCAGGCGATCCTCTTTTTACCCATTCGTTCTACAGAAGTGACAGCGGAAACCTTTTCAGAGGAGGGAAGGATACAGTCAGGCTCATCAACCATTATTGCAGGTCATCGGTGAGGGAGTTTGCCCTCCTTTTCAATGACTGGAGGGATTATCACCGGCTTCCGGGGGGAGTTTATGCCGGGAAGTTTTCGTCACGGGAGAAGGCGGGCAACCGGCTGAGAGAACTCCACATCCCCTATCTGGAGAATGATCAGGAGGTTCCAATACATGAGATCATGCCTGTGGAAGGGGTACAGATTACAAAGTATGTTATGACCGGCGGGGAAATACTCGACATTTTCGATCTTCCGCTGAACAGAATTCCTGTTTCAATCTACAGACCCTTCCATTTTGAGAACAAATTCTGGACTCTTGCCGATCTTTTGGTGGAACCGCAGATATTCCTTGACAGGGTCTTTATGCAAATCGATTACAGCTTTGGCAGGGATGTGAAGAATGTATATCAGGGGAATGTTCATGCACTGGCGGAATCGGAGACTCCCGAAACGGCACTAAGGAAAGCGGAGAAGACGGGGGGAATCATCTGGACAAGAACGGGTGAAGAGGTCTTCCGTCCGTTGAAGGTTTCGGGAGTTAATCCGCAATATTTTCAGATAGCTGCAGTGATGCAGGGATTTATTGAGGATCTTGCCGGTGGCAGAAGTTTTCACGGACTTGCTGACTACAGCAACGAGAGTGGCAAGGCGATTATAGCCAAACAGAAGCAGGGACTGCTTGCTGCGGGGCTGGTTCTCGATAATCTAAGAAGATGGAAATGTGATCTTGGGGAAAAGCTGCTCGAGGGGACACTGGAGTATGAGGGAGACTCCGCGGTGGAAGCGGCACTTCGGCAAATGAGGCGGGAGGAGATACAGGGGGAAAACCTCCCGTCTGCCGAAGAGTTAAAAATAATGGATTATGAAATTACGGTTACAGAAGCACCCTTGAGCAGTGATGAGAAGGCGGAAAAACTTGATCAGCTCATCTCGCTCAATAATGTCTTCCCGGGTTCGGTTCCCATTGATGTGGTGCTGAACTACATGAATCTGGAAACAGGTGACAAAGAAAAGATCATCAACAATTATACAAGTAAACAACCTACAGAGGAGAAAAGAAATGAACAGTGAAGAAAAGAAGGAAATGGAACAGGGAACCGGAGCTGAAATGGTTCCTGAGGCAACTGAAGTTAATGAGCCAAAAACTGAAACCGCCGTTGAGGCAGTACCCGTTGATTCCCCGCAGGCAACAGGGCTTGACGATGAGGCTTTTGTAAAACTGAAAACGGAACTGATGGATGAGATCAGAAAATATTTTGAGCCTCTTCTTAAAAATGAAGTTGTGGCGTCGTTCCCCGTGTCATCGAATGAGTCTGAAGAGAGTGATGATGAAGATGAACCCGTTCCGGAACAGGAGGAGGAATCATTGATCGCAAAGCTGTTGCAGGAAACGAGGCGGTAGAGTGAATGAGGATTTCTTCGTTAATCTTATAAAAGGATTTTCGGGAGGATTGGGACTGGGAGCAGCAAACCATGAAAAATTCCAACTCCGCAGAAAAAATGAGGAGGAGGTTTCCGATATACTACGGCTGTTTGGTGAGCTGGCTGGCGGAGAAAAAGGTGTTCCTTCTTCGGAGGGGGCACCACTTCCCCAAAAGGAGGCTCTGCTCTCACTTCTATCTCCGGGTGTTTTTTCCCTCTACAAAAAATACAGGGAGGGGAAGAAAAAAACAATCAAATATGATGAACCATGGTTATACTGGCAGAATGGATCGGGAGAGAGGGACTGGCTGGGTGACGGTTCGGGAGGTAAAATCAAAAATTCCTTCTACAAGCCGAAAGTAGTTGACCGCTTCAATGAGTGGAAGGAGGGAAGACAGAGGCGGGTCTATCTTTATGAAGACGGGAAACGGGAGTACCATGATCTTGAGTCACGCCCCGAAAAAGGGGGCGGCAAGACGGAGATTGGCGATCCTGTGGAGTTCGAGAAAAAACTGATTCAGAGCTACAAACAGGGGAAAATAACCCTGAAAGACTACGAACTGCTGAAAAAAAGAAACAGGGAAAGGATGGCTGCCGGGTCTTTTGATCAGCCATAAACGGGAAAGAACTTTGCAGACGGTATAAATATGGGTAACTTTGCATCTGAAAATCTTAAAATTTCGAGGAGAAAAATGAGAACTAAAGTTATCGCCGGTAACTGGAAGATGAACAACGACCTTAATGGTACCATTGAACTTATTTCGGGTATAAAAGCTGAACTGGCAAATAAAAATATCGATGCAAAGCTTATCGTTTGTCCCCCCTTCACTTCACTTGAGACAGCGAGAGAGCTGTTAAAAGGAAGCAGCGTAGGACTCGGAGCCCAGAACATGTATTTTGAGGAGAGCGGAGCATACACAGGTGAGATTTCAGCTTCGATGTTGAAATCTGTCGGTGTCGAATTTGTAATTCTTGGACATTCCGAAAGGAGAACCATTTTTGGCGAGTCTGATGAAACCATCAACAAAAAAGTGAAAAAAGCACTCGCATCAGGGTTAAAACCGATATTCTGCATCGGAGAGACACTTGAAGAGAGAGAAACAGGAGTAACTTTTGATGTCATAAAAAGACAGGTCGAAAAAGGTCTTGCGGGAGTCTCACTATCCGAAATGTCGGATGTAATTATTGCCTATGAACCTGTTTGGGCTATCGGAACCGGGAAAGTTGCTTCGCCCGCTCAGGCACAGGAAGTGCATGCATTCATCAGAGGTGAACTCGTTAAACATTTTGGAAGTGAAACCGCAGAAAAAACCATAATTCAGTATGGCGGAAGTGTGAAACCCGATAATGCAAGGGAGCTGCTCGGTCAGCCTGACATAGATGGAGCTTTGGTGGGTGGTGCCTGTCTTAAAGCAGATTCTTTTGTTGGAATAGCACTCTAAAAAAACAGTGTTCGATTTGTAAAGGGCTTCCCTTAAAAAGGGTCGCCCTTTTTTTAATTTAAATAATTCTCTGCTACTGTTCCCACCAGTAAACCACTTTCAGGCTGCTGCTGACCGCACCGGTTCCGGCACCGGTTCCGGCATTCACTGCATTTCTGATGGCTTCACTCGAATAAAGTATATCCCCCGAACCATTACCGATGCAATTACCCGCAGAAGGTAAAGGTGACATGCTTATTACAGCACCGATTATGGTATTATGAATATGAATTATGTCGTCGGCGATGAGCACACCTTTGAAGGTACCGCTGTTTACATTTTTCATTTCAGCGTTTAATGCTGTATTATGAACGACAAGAATTCCTGTCCCGTCAATGTTGGCGGGAGTCCATGAGCCGCCCGAGGGGAGTTCCACATAGGTTACACCTCTAAGAGGGTAAGTCAAAGAAGCCGGGTTTGTGACATACTGGCTGCCACCGGCACCACTCATTGCCACGGCTTTCAGAGTGCCTTCAGGATAACCGTTTGCAGGTCCGCCCATGATGCTGTCAGGCGATGCAGGATATCCACCCGGATAGGTCTGAAGTGTGGCTATGGTATTCAGATTAGCAGGTTTTGAGGGGGCGTAATCCACACCCGTTTTGGTTCCGCCAATTGTCGATGCTCCACTCTGATTCAGTGTGGAAGTCGTCCAGACACCCAGAGTTCCTGAATTTGCCACAACAGAGCCTGCAAGATCATGATCTCTCCCGTCTACAGTAAGATTACCAAGAGTCTGGATTGAATTGTTTGCGGAGATTGCACCTTTAATAGCAGGTGGCAGCATTCCGGCAGAAGTGGCATTCCTGTTGACATAACAAATGGCGGTATAGCTTTTTTGTGAGGAAGTGCCATAACTTGTAAAAGCAAAGGCTTCTATTTTAATGAGATTCATTGCGAGGGCGGTAGTATCTTTCAGTCTTACAGACACCTTTCCTCTCATTACATTCATCAGTGGAAAACCTGTCCGCCAGGCGGTGTCCACGGTAATTTTTCTTAAAGCCATTTGTACCCCTGCTTCAGCTATATTCTTCACCTGATTATTGTCGTAAGTGTTTACAGAAGCGGCAGCAAGGTCGCTGCCCCGTTCGTAAATATTACCCACAGTAATCCCTGCCAGGGCGATCATTCCTGCTAGTAGAATAATTATGGCTTTTCCGGGCATAGACCTTCTCTATCTCGTGCTTAAATTTGAATTATTAAATAGATCGATTAAAAGTGGAAATATAGAATCAAAAATTAATGAAAATTAATCACTCGAACCAGTACAAAATCTGTTGATTAACAGAAAGGGCATTGATCGAGTTGGTTAAATTAACGAGGTTAACAGCATTCATGATTGCCTGTCGCGAGAAGAGGATGCTTCCCGTTCCGTTGCCGATACAATCACCACTTTGGGGGTCGTGTGAGATGGCAATTAGAGCCCCGATTATATTCGTGTGGATTCTCACTATTTCATCCGCCATAAAAACACCCGCAAAAACACCTGAATTAATGTTGGTTATAGTTGCGTTCACGGATGAATTGTGGATTACAAGAATTCCTGTTCCATCCACATTCGCAGAGTTCCAGGAGCTGCCCGACGGGAGTTCCACATAAGTTACCCCTCTGAGAGGATAGGTGAGGTTCACAGGGTTTGTAACATACTGGCTGCCACCAAGTCCTGCGAGGGCAATCGATTTCAGGGTTCCTTCGGGATATCCGTTTGTCGGTCCTCCCAGCAGACTGTCAGGAGAGCGGGGGTAACCGCCGGGGTATGTCTGATTGTAGGCGACAATCGATGCATTTGCCGGTTTGGAGGGGGAGTAATCTGTACCACCTGAATTGGTGCCTCCGATGGTTGAAGAACCGCTTTGATAGAGACCGCCTGTAGTCCAGATGCCAAGACTTCCCGTTCCGGAGAGGAGTGCCCCACTGATTGTATGGTCTCTTCCGTCCACATTCATGTCACCGAGTGTGGTGATAGTGCTGTTGGTGGTTGCTGCTCCTTTAATTGAAGGAGGGAAGATGGTGAGTCTTTTAAACCTGTTGAAGTAACATGTTGCAGTCCATGATTTGAAATCATCAGTGCCTCCCATAGTTGCTATGGAAACCACTTTGACAACGGAAGTGGTATCGAAGATGGTATCTTTAAGTCTGACATTGATAGTGCCGCCGAAGAGCTTCAGGTTCTGGTAGCCGGTTCTCCAGGCGGTGTCCTTGATCATTTGCCTGACTGCCATCTGTGCACCTGCTTCGGCAATGTTTTTAACCTGCATGTTGCCGTAGGAATCAGTAGTTGACTGATTCATTTTTCTGCCTGAATCGAAAATATTCATGTAAGTGATCCCGGCGATGCTGAGAATTCCAGCGAGTAAAATTATTAAAGCTTTCCCGGGCATGGTTTACCTCAGATTTCTTGGTTTGTAAAGTTTTTCCCAGTTGGAATACGAATACTGGTTGTCATATTTCACTGAGCTCATTGTTGAAACTGTAACCTTGAATGATCTTATTTTAGATTTGAAGGAAGTTTCCACTCCCAAACTGTCGTAATATCTGAATCTCAAACTCGTTATACCCCAGTTATTTAAAACCGCGGTATTGTTGTTTACCTTCCTGTAGAGCGGCATGTCACTCGGGTTTTCGGTGGCAGTAAGTTCTGATGTGGTACCGAGGTAATAGGTAATTGAATCGACCGTGCCGTTGTTATCAAAATCGGTTCTGAAGCTCATGTATGTTGGTTCTGAAACCCTGATTTTTATCGAGTCAGTAACTCTGTACCCCATGTTTTTGAAGTCGTACTGAAACACCTCGGTAAGGGCAACCATATTCTGCTGGGTATTTGTGTTCATATACTGTTGCGATGCCGTAGTGGAGAGGTTGTTGTTAACGGTCATCAACATCAGGGTTATAAAAGCTGAGATCAGAGTTGCACCGATCAGGTCTAACATCGCAGTCATATCAGTAGATAAAGAGATATTCCAGAACGACTGTGTTCGAAAGATAAGGACTGCTTACGGTGACAGTCATTTTCTTGGCAAAGGTTCTGACGGTTTTAGTGGAATCGGGCCAGGTCTCGCTTACATATCCAATTCTCGAAGAAATTGAAAACCTGTCTGCGCGGGGTGTGCTGACCATTCTTGTGTAGTTATTATAATCGTCGAAGTCGTCGAATGTGGTAAGGCTTCTGAAATTTCCCGTCCAGGAAGAATCGGGAGTTGTATAGGTCTCGCCTGTCTCCCTTCCGAGAGAGGCAGGGTCGGTCAGATTTCCAATGGCATTCAGAGTACCGGCAACTGCGGCTTCATCAAATTTTTTCCCTTTCGCCTCATCAATCAGGGACTGCCCCAACCCGATGGCTGAGATATAGAATTCATTCGAGACGGCAATATCAGACTGATTCAGAATGATACTGTTCGTGGAGAGGAGAAATATTCCAAAAAGGACGAGACCACCAAGGGTGATCATTGTATTGGGAGCCACTGTGCAACAACTTGTTTAGTTGAAAAATAAAACTTTACCGCATTTCAATGTAATAACTTAAGAGGAATAAATCAAGTGATACAAGACACTAATCGAGGTAAAAGCTGAGGTCAGACAAAGATTTCCATAGTGTGCAGAAATTCTTCTTTTGAAATCCCTTTGTTGCCGGCTTCAACGAGCTGGATGTAGAATGTTTTGAGCTTGATGGCGGGGATTCCGAAGAGGAAACTTATTTTGGAAATGATGGCAACTTCTTCAACGGTTACCTTGCCGTCAGCGAGCATCAGGTAGAGGAGGTCATAGATCAGCGAAAGTTTTTCCCTTTTTCGCTCCGGGATAACGACATGCAGGAAATCTGAAGGGGATTGAATTATTTCTGCGGTCTCTTCAGGCAGGAATCCGAGTTTTGTACCAATTTCAATAATCAGTTTTGATTCAGTTTCATGAATTTCCAAATCACCTGCTGCAAGATAGACCATCAAAGAGAGTTTATTTAACCGTTCCTGCAGGTTTGCAGCAATCCCGTCCTGATGAACCGGCGGGACTGTCTTGCCGCCGTGCGTTGGCGGATTGTTCTTTTTGTTCAGTTTATCCAAAATGTGAAGGCTGCAGAGATGGTGAGGGAAACAACAATTATTCCAACGGTGATAATTTTTGCTCTGAGGGGCATTTTCCCTCCACTGTGATAATAGTGGATATATTTCCCTACGAACCGGTTGTGGAGGATAAGATTGTGGAATTTCTCCGAACTTCTCGCAAAAAATATCGATGCAAGAATCAGGAAGATTGTGCCGGGCATCAGGGGGATGATAAAACCGATGATTCCGAGTACCATAAACGAAAAACCGAGCCCGAAGAGGAGGTATCTTTTTATGCGGTTGTCTTCAATGTTTATTCTGCTCATTAACTCTCTTTTTATTTGAATAAATCCACAGGTTAATTAAAAAGTTCCTTTTAATGAAGAGAATCTCTCTCGTCCGACCATTGTTTTATTGAGTCTGAAAGGCCGGAGATGTCGAGTATCTGCTGAACCTGGGGGGAGATATTAATAATTGAAACCATGTCCATGAAATGTACGCCGACTTCGGGGCTTTTTGCCATTGCAGCTCTGAAAAGGAGCAGAAATGCTCTGATACCGGCGGAGGAGACATAGTCAACCTTGTCGAGGTCTATAACGACAGGGGCTCTGTAGTCACGAATGAAGGGTTCCACGGTATTTCTGAATTCTTCAACAGCAACAGCGTTTAGTGAACCGTCGCAAAGGATGAAGAACTTGTTATCTTCGGCATTTATTGTAAAGTACATTAAAAATCTCCGGAAAGAGTTAAATTGAAAGTGACAATATATGAAGTTTCGTTTTTTTAATAAACGAAAAGTTTTAATTGTCATGGATTCAGAATGGAAGCACCCGTGACGGGAAACAATCTGAACTTTCATTCAGTAAAACCATCATTAAATTTTCAATCAGATTCGAGGAAGAAAAATGAAACGAACGATTAAACTTATCACACCGCTTCTTCTGTTGCTGTTGTTCGCAGGATGCGGTTCAATCGTAAAGCTCTCTGACAGTGGTGTACTCTACAGCAATGCCTGGAAGCTGGTAAAGATCAACGGGCAGGTTGCAGTGAAACCGGCAAACTCCGGCGATGTTACTTTGGCGGTTGTTGCAGGAGTAAACAGTTTTGGCGGCAATTCAAGCTGTAACCAGTATTTTGGAAATGTAACTGTATCGGGTGACAAAATAACATTTGGTGATCTCGGTTCCACAAAGATGGCATGTGACGACATGAATCTGGAGATCAACTATTTTCAGGCGCTGAAGAAGGTTGACAGGTTTTCCGTGACGGGTGAGACATTGTTCCTCTATTCCGGTGGTCAGGTCGTGCTTGAATATCAGGCAACCAAATTAAAGTAGCCAAGCAAAATAAATGACTTTATTTCGGTCAAAAAATAAGTTACATTAAAAGTTAGTTTTTTTATTTTTTCCGGAAAAATTCATTTCATGCTAGAACCATTTGTAATCAAAACAGAAAATCTTGATCTTGTCAACTCAAAAGCCCGTCATATCGAGCTGTTAAAAGAGGACGAGTCTCTTTTTGAGAAGGAATTTGGCTTAAAAGTAGAGAAGGGATACCTTGAGTTCCCTGAGGCACTCGAGTTCATCTACAGTTTACTGGCACACGGACCGGGATTTGGCGAGTGGGGTTTCTACCTTTTTATACACAGAAAAGACAAGGCACTGATAGGTGCGGGCGGATTTAAAGGAAAGCCGAACAACGGCGTTGTTGAAATCGGATATGGTACCGCTGAAAAGTACCGCAACAGAGGTTATGCGACCGAAGCTGCGAGGGCTTTTCTTCATTTTTCGTTTAAGGACAGCTCGATTATAAAAGTTATCGCTCATACGAGACCTGAAGTGAATGCGTCGAACCATATACTGAACAAACTCCGTATGGTAAGGACTGATGATTATGTAGATCCAGTTGACGGGCTTGTCTGGAGATATGAAATGACACGAAGCATGTATTTCCAGATGAAGAGAGCCGGGGATCTTTAGTCATTTTGTAATCCTGATTTTTAAGGCTGTCTCATTACGGGCAGCCTTTCTTTTTTCTGTTGCATCAATCAATTAACAAACACAATGGACCTCTTGAACTACTACGAACTTGAGAAGAAATACCGGCTGGCTCAGAAATATTATGATCAGAGCAAGTATAACGAGGCATATACAATTGCGGGAGAGATCAGAAATGAGATAATGCAGGGTCTCGACAAAGTGAAACTCTCGCGCAACATCGCAAAGGGTGCCGGCTGGCTGGCTGCATTTCTCACGGGCGGATTTGGTGCCGAGGACCTTCTGATCGTTCCTGCAATTAATAAGGTGGTTCTCTCACTTTTTGGGGTCAATCTTGATGGACTGATGGACCTCCTCGGGCGGGCTACCTACATGAAACTGATATGCAGTACCCTGGAGCCGGGAATAATGGCGAGGGTTCCTCAAAAAGATATGCTCAGGGATTTTCTTATTCTCTACAAGCTCAGTAATTCAAGGCAGGATGACAGTTGGTTGAAGAGTGTTTTTCGCCTGATTAATCCATTTGCGGATGAAGGACTGAACGGAAACGAGCACCATTACGACATCCCCAAACTGCTTCACGAGTTGTATCTGGAGGCAAGCAAACTCTCGATGGAGACCGAGCCGTATGGTGACCTGCTCCTGATTTATCTTCACGCTTTCGGATACAGGACACAGAATCTCTACCATTTTCTCCTGATCGGAAGGGAGCACCTTGTAAGGGATTTTGACAATGCGAGTGCGTCAGGTTCGAGCCGTTATTCCCGTGGCGGTTCAGGCGGAAGCAGCTACACATCCTCAACGGGAACCGGTGGAAAATACATTGATCCGATGGATAAATACTACGGCGACATCCTCGGGTTGAATGGCGACTACAGCAAGGAAAACATCAAGAAAAAATACAGGGAACGGATGAAGGAGAGCCACCCCGACTCGAAAGCGGGTTCGAATGCACAGGAGGGGAAACGGGCTGAAGAGGCATCCAAACGGATAAACTCAGCCTATGCCTATTTCAAAAAGAGATACAATTTCAAGTAAAATAATTGTCTTTATAGTACCTTTTCACATCGGTTTCAGACTCCTCTTCTTCCTCCCATGAATATTTTTTAGGGGGGTCATATTTTCTGAAGAGCATGGCTGAAATCATGCCTGCAATTCCACCCGAGAGATGTCCTTCCCACGAAATTCCCGAATCGACGGGGAGAAGTCCCATCGAAAGAGAACCTCCATAAACAAACACCACGAGTAGAGCGAGGGCTATCGAACGGATATCCCTTCTTACCACACCGCTGAAAAAGAGAAATGATGCCAGTCCGTAAACCAGAGTGGATGCACCGATGTGAATCGCCGGTCTGCCGATGACCCAAAGGATTATTCCGCCGAGCACATACATCAGAGGTATCGCTTTTCGGGAGCCAACGGGATAAAAGAAAAGTACAAGAAAGCCCAAAACGAACAACGGTGGTGTGTTCGACATCAGGTGTTTGAAGTCGCCGTGAATGAGGGGTGAGAGAAATATTCCCAGGATATGGTCGGTATCTCTCGGGGCAATACCGAGCCACGAGAGAGACATCCCGGTGAACCATTCGGTCAGTTTGATGATCCAGAGTATCGCAATGAAAAGAGAGGGGATTGTAACAGCATAGCTGATCCGGTCCCAGATGACCTGAAGATTCAGAATATCTCCTTCTACTGAAGAATTAACAAAAAGCGGTTAAACGGAACAGGAATGAAACAATTCCGTTTTAAATGTTCCGGAAAATTCGAGAACAATTTTGCAATATAAAATATTTTGAGTAATTTTGCGGTGCACCTTTAGCTCAGTTGGTAGAGCATATGACTCTTAATCATCAGGTCGCGGGTTCGAGTCCCGCAAGGTGCACCAGGAAAGCTCTCAATGTTATTGGGGGCTTTTTTTGTTAAGGGAGGAGGAATGAACTATGATCTATGAGTTGTTGCATTTGAGCCCTTGTGGCGACATGTGGGTAGGGGACGCGGATACACGCAGATTAGACGGATTTACGCGGATGGGGTTGATGGGAAAAAACCGATAGCCCGGGGATTTATCCCCGGGAATAATTCGGGTTAGACAGAAAATGGAATCCCTACAATTTTTTCAATTCGTTTTGCATGGAGGAGAGAGAAATGCAAGAGAATGAATTGTTAGCAGAATATAAAATTCTACGCGAGAAATACGAATTGTTGTTGAAGTCTCATGAGGATATCATTGAGCAACACAAAAACGAGATGATTCTTCACAGAAAGCATGTAACGCTTTTGAAGGAGATGGGCTGGCTTACAAAGATAGGGGCTTGGGAGCTGGATATTGAAACGAAGTCTCTGCTTTGGACTGATGAGGTGAGGGCGATTCATGATGTTGAAATGTCGTATCACCCGGAGCTGGAAGCGGGGCTAAAATTTTATGTTCCCGAATCGAGAGTGAGAGTGGAGGAGGCTTTGTCTCACTCGATAAAGACAGGAGAAGTGTTCGACCTGGAACTGGAACAGATCAGCGCAAAAGGAATCAGGAAACAGGTTCGCGTTATAGGGAGAACTGACCTGGATGCCGGGGTGGTTTACGGTACTTTTCAGGATATCACAGAGCAAAAACTGATTCAGGACACCCAGCTTTTTTTGATCAACAGCAGATACCTCGAGAACAGGGAAACTTTTTTTGAGTCTCTTGCACGGTTCCTTTCAGAGAGTTTGAACATGGAGTTTGTCTGTATTGACAGACTGACCGGCGGGAATCTTGCTGCGAGAACTCTGGCGATGTATTACAAAGGAAAGTTTGACGACAACATCGAATACACTCTTAAGGAGACTCCCTGCGGTGAGGTGGTTGGCAAAAACATCTGTTACTATCCCAAAGGAGTGAGGCATCTTTTCCCCTACGATCAGGCGTTGCAGGATATGACTGCCGAGAGTTATGTGGGGACCACGCTCTGGAGTTCCGACGGCAAGCCGATTGGATTGATAGCGGTGATTGGCGAAAAACCTTTGGAAGATCATCATTTGGTGGAAACCATTCTTAATCTCGTTTCAACGCGGGCTGCCGGTGAACTTGAGAGAAGCGAAGTGGAGTACCAGTTGAAGTTGAGGCAGGAAGAGCTGGAGAAACAGATTTCTCTGAAAGACAAGTTTTTCTCGATTATAGCACATGACCTCAGAAATCCTTTTCATGCTTTTTTAAATCTGACCGAAATTATGGCTTATGAGGGAGAGGAACTTACAGTTTCCGAGATGCTCAAACTAAGCAAGGACCTGAACAGAAGTGCCAAAGGATTGTTCAACCTCCTTAACAACCTTTTGGATTGGGCAAAGCTACAACAGGGAATGATTACATTTAAGCCGGAGAAAATCCCGCTGAACGAACTTATTGAACAGCATGTTGAATTGCTGAAGGAGCAGGGGAACCAAAAGGATATTAAGATAACCACTGATCTGGCGGATGATGTGGTGGTTGATGGTGACAGAAACATGTTGAATTCGGTTGTCCTGAACCTGCTTTCCAATGCTCTGAAGTTCAGTAACAGAGGTACCACAATTTTAGTAAAGACCGGATTGACTGAAGAAAATATGGTACAGGTTCTGGTGAAGGATAAAGGAATCGGCATCCCCGCAGATATCCTCCAAAACCTCTTTAAAATTGGAGAGAAAACGGGAAGACTGGGTACCGCCGGGGAAAGAAGCAGTGGTCTCGGTCTCCTTCTCTGCAAAGAGTTTATCGAAAAACATGGTGGCAGGTTGTGGATTGAAAGCAGCATCGGCGAAGGGAGCACATTCTTTTTTACTTTACAGAGAGATGAATTGTGAAGGCTGAGGGCTGAAGTTTGAAGTATGAAGTTTGAAGTATGAAGGCTGAATGGTGAAGGCTGAAAAATCAATAGCCTGTGGTTTTAACCACAGGGAGAGGGGTCAAAGGTTTGAAAAATTGAAGGGGACGCGGATGCACGCAGATTAGACAGATTTACGCAGAGAGGGGATAGTTACACGGACTCCACGGACTGGACACGGATATCACGGATGATGTTTGCTGAAGATCGCATTGTTTTTTGGTTCAAATTTGTATATTGCAATCGAAATTTAAATAACACTGTTACATAAAAAAAAGGAAATCCAATGAAAAAATCGTATATATTTCTTTTCATTTTGGTTTTTGTGCCGATGTCGTTTGGTCAGATAGTACCAAAATTTGGTTTGGGCATCAATGGTGGTGTGGCAATCCCTTCGGGAGACATGGGTGACATCTACAAAACCGGATTTGGCGGAAGTGTCACATTTGTATTGCCGTTACCGATTCCCGTGGAATTGTCGGCATCTGTAGGTTACTACTCATTCAAATTCAACAACGATTATTTCGCAACTCAGTTGAAACAGGCTACAGGTGCGACCCCAACAGTTGATGTTGATGCGCCTTTGAATCTGATTCCGTTGACCGTAAATGCGAGATATTACATGACGCCCGTTGGTATCCGTCCATATGGTGAAGTCAATCTTGGTCTTGGCATTGCATCGATGAAAAATGTGTTTCTCCAGGGTTCCGGAAACTCGATGTCAATAAAGACTGAAGATAAATCGGAAACCAAACAATACCTCGCAGCAGGTGTTGGTGTCTTGATTGGCGTTGGAATTGTAGCTGATATTGATGTAAACATCCGTTACGCACTCATGGGACAGGAATTCAGCCAGATGACCGCAAGCGGAAACTCCGTTTCCTATTCATCATCAACAGGTTCCTACCTCGGAATAAATGCCGGTCTCAGACTTAAATTATAATTTTTTTGAGGGATGCAGAATATTGTAAATCTGCGTCCCTCTAAATTTTCTCTATTGTTTTTCCTCCCTGTGGTTGAAACCACAGGCTATTTGTTTTTCCCCTGTGGTTAAAACCGACAGGCTATTGTTTTTCAGCCCTCAGCATTCGTTATTCAGCCTTCACAATAAATTGAAACAAAATCTAATTTATTTTGTTTAAAACAATCAAAGGTTTTTATCTTTGGAATTTAGATTTTTAATATTCAATTTAATCGAGGTATAAAATGCGTACAAAAACACTTCTTCTTTTCTTCTTATTTATGGGTTCGTATCTGGTTGCTCAGCGTGCCCAACCACTTAGCTTATTTGAGATTAAACAAGTAATGACATACTCCACGGACATCAACGAACTTGTTGAGAAGGTTAAATCTCTGGATAAACGATTTGAGGTTACCGGGGAGATCAGTGAGAAAGGGACGAAATTCTCTAATGGCAGATTCCAATTCACGCTCTCAGCCAATCGCGGTCAACAGGTGATCTACCAAGAGACTGTCAGCAAAAATGGAATCGGAAGGACCCCGGATCTGCTCACTGAAGTCAAAGTCGACGGCTTCAAGGAAGATCCAGGGAGCATACCATCACGAATTTCGATGAGCAAGGGGCCTTGGAAATTTTCGCAAAACGAGAGTAAAGAGAAAGGCAATAGCAATATAATAATTTGGTATTCCAAACAGTAAAAGTGACCTTCCGTGTGGGATCCATTTCACGAGAATTGAGGGAATCGGTGCGATTGAATTGCCCGGATCCCTTATACAATCTTAATCATTAACTTTAATCGAGGTATAAAATGCGCACAAAAACACTTCTTCTTTTCGTTTTTCTTTTAACCGGGATGGCTTTTTCTCAGCAGGGGGGAACCGGGAGGATCAGTTTCAAGCAGATTACCCAGCTAATGGAATTGCCGACACAACAAGTGATCGGGGAGGTTTTAAAAGAAATGGGTAATGAATTTAGCTCAGATAGTGACTTTAAAAAAGGCGATGAGCAATTTCGGATAGTCGCCGATCCTGCCACAGGAACTGCAACTTATAACGAACCCCCTGCAACCAAACAACGGCGTGACGAAATAAAATCCCAGGCTATTGCAGCGGGTCTCAAAGTTGAAAGGGAGCAGGGACTAAGATATGTTCGATTAAAGGGAAACAATTATTCAGTAGTGATTAATGGTGACGGAAGTATCGAAATCAAAAAGTTAAAGTAATTCCGGGCTTTTCCCCTTATATTTTGGTATGAAAATACCAGCAATTTCCTTTGTTCTCACGCTTTTGGTGATGACCCTTTTCGCCGGCTGCGAGAGTACCACATCCCCTGAGATCCCTCCCGTAAGTGAAGAAAAATTCTTCATTAGCGGGGCGGATCTTTCGTTTTTACCTTTGATAGAAAGGGAGGGGACGATCTTCCTCAATTCCGACAGCATAGCCGAACCAATGCTCATCACCTTGAAAAAAGCAGGAGTAAACACCGTAAGAGTTCGTCTGTTCAAGGATCCGGATGAGTTTGATCAAAGTTTTTCCGGAGTTCGATTGTTTTGTTCCCGCCTCAGAAGTGAAGGTTTTCGCGTCATGATTTCGGTGCACTATTCAGATACCTGGTCGGATCCCGGTCATCAGGAAATGCCTTCAGCCTGGAGGGGGATAACCGGTTCCGCTCTCATTGATTCGGTTTACGAATATACGAAGATGATCGCAGAGGAGATTAAACCGGATTATATCCAGACAGGGAATGAGATAAACATCGGTTTCATGTTTGAGCCGGGGAGGATTGCAAACTCTGACGGAATTTTTCGTACTCTGCTTGATACAACAGCAAAAGCCGTCAGGAAGTATTCTCCCGGAACGAAGATTGTGATTCACTATGCAGGATTGGACTGGTCAGATGGATTTTTCCGTTCGATAAAGGGTGCTGATTACGATATTATCGGACTTTCATATTATCCGCTTTACCACGGTAAGAGGATTGACGCTCTTGACTCTGTAATCACCGGACTCAATCGGGAGTTTGGGAAAAAAGTCGCAATTGTGGAAACATCATATCCATTCACTTTGGGGTGGAATGACTGGACGCATAATGTACTGGGAACCAATGATCAACTTCATCCCGGTTATCCCGCAACACCTGAGGGACAACACCAGTTTCTGAAAAAGGTTTTTTCTGAAGTTCGGGAGTCGACAGGTGGTGCAGGTGTTTGTTACTGGGGTGGCGAGTGGGTTGCATTTCGGGGCACCACTTCCACCAACGGTTCTTCCTGGGAAAATCAGGCTTTATACGATTTCAATTTCCGCGTTTTGCCGGTGGTGAAGGCGTTTAGCGGGAAGTAAGGCTGAATTTTGGAAGGCTGAGGGCTGAATTTTGAGATTAGAAGTTTGGCTTTCGGAAAAGGAGCGACAATCGTCTCGATTGTCCTGCCGATAACTTTCGGGAAATTTTCTCTCCCTGTGGTTAAAACCACAGGCTATTTGTTTTTCAGCCCTCGCTATTCATCCTTCGTATCTCTCCCCCTGTTGTTAAAACCGACAGGCTATTGTTTTTCAGCCCTCAGCACTCGTTATTCAGCCTTCACAATAAATTGAAACAAAATCTAATTTGTTTTGTTTAAAACAATCAAAGGTTTTTATCTTTGGAATTTAGATTTTTAATATTCAATTTAATCGAGGTATAATATGCGTACAAAAACATTTCTTCTTTTCGTTTTCCTTTTAACCGGAATGGCTTTCTCGCAACAGAACGAGACCTCCAAACCGATCAGTTTCGGCGAAGTGCTCTCTATTTTAGATATTGGCAGACTCAGTACGCTTAAAATGACTCTCAAGGATTATGGGTATATTCCTGATTGGGAAAATCGCGACACATACAGGAAAGGGATGCACAGATTTCAGATGTTCAGAAAGTCTAAAACAGATGATTTCTTCACATTTCTGGAGTTAAACCTTACCACGGAGAGGGAAGAAAGTCTGAAAGCCGATGCATTGGCAGCGGGTTTCAAGATCGTGAAAGAGGATACGGAGAATATTGAGATGTCCAATAATATCTTTGTTATTAATCTCAAAAAGGGCCAACAGATCGAGATCACAAGAAAATAGCAAGTTTTCAATTTTTTGTCACCAAATTTAATCGAGGTATAATATGCGTACAAAAACACTTCTTCTTTTTGTTTTTCTTTTAACCGGAATGGCTTTTTCACAGGATGGAGGGACCGGATACATTTCTTTTGAAAATATCACCGTTTTGCTTACACAGAGTAATTACAAAATGAGAGCAACTCTGAAAGAGTGGGGTTATGAAAGCAAAACAGGAAAAGAATGGAAGAAAGGTGAGGAGTTGTTCCAACTTTTACCGGAGGCAGACGGCAAAGCATACTATTACGCTGAAACGCGCCCATCGACGGAACGGCGTGCGGAGATAATAACCCAATGCAAAAACGCCGGACTTAAAGTTGAAAGAGAGGTTGGAAACTCTTATATCTTATTAAAAGGTTCCGGTTATGTTGTTGATATATCTACAAACGCGGGCATAAAAATAAAAAAACTTAGGCAGAAGTAGGTAATTTTCCCCTTATATTTTGGTATGAAAATACCGGCAATTTCCTTTGTTCTCACGCTTTTGGTGACATAAAAAAGCTATGATCTATTAACTATGAGCTAGTTGAACATTTCGGAAAAGGAGCGACAATCGTCCTCGATTGTCCTGACGACAGCTTTCGGGAAATTTTCTCTCCCTGTGGTTAAAACCACAGGCTATTTTCTCTCCTGTGGTTGAAACCACAGGCTATTGATTTTCAGCTCTCATCTGCGAAAATCTGCCTAATCTGCGTCCCCAAATTTTTTTATTTCCTGTGGTTGAAACCACAGGCTATTGTTTTTCAGCTCTCATCTGCGAAAATCCGTGTGCAATCCGTGAAATCCGTGGAACCATTAACACAATCTGCGAAAATCTGTTAAATCTGCGTGTATCTGCGTCCCCTTTATTTTTTTTATTTCCTGTGGTTAAAACCACAGGCTATTGCTTTTCAGCCTTCGCAATTCAGCCCTCGTTATTCATCCTTCGTTATTCAGAAATTCAATTTTTTTCCTTAATTTAATATTGTCGTTCATTTCTATTTTTAATGCCAAACGGGAGCAAGGTGGCGTGATATAATGAAGAGCAAACAGGTAAAATCAAAGAAACGGGTAGCTGAACATGGTGAAGTATTCACTTCCGAGAGGGAGGTGAACGCCATGCTCGACCTCGTGAAACAGGAAACAGAACGAATCGAATCACGATTCCTTGAACCCGCATGCGGTACAGGGAATTTCCTCGCCGAAATACTCAACAGAAAACTTGCAGTTACAGACAAAAGATATAAATCCGCTCAAACGGAGTGGGAATTTTATGCAATTCTCGCCGTTTCGAGCATTTACGGGATCGACATTCTCGAAGATAATGTGATTGAGTGCCGGGAGCGGCTTTTGAGAATATTTGCTGAGCGGTACGGGCAAAATTTTGGCGGGAAGTGTAACCCCCAATGTTTGAATGTGGCATCATTTATTTTGAAACGCAATATTTTATGGGGTGATGCCTTGAGTCTGAAAACTCCCGATGGTTTAGCCCTGCCAATAGTTTTTTCCGAATGGAGTCCCGTAAGCGATAACGGTATAAAAAGGAGGGATTTTACGATGGCGAACCTTTTGGAAAGCCAGCCGATGAATGAACCGAATCTTTTTTCCGATCTGGGGGAAAGGGCTTTCCTTCCCACACCTGTGGCGGAATTTCCCGTTGTACATTTTATGAAACTTGGAGTTGAAGATGGTTTCTGAATACAACCCCGATGTTCTCTCGTGTCTCGCAAATTTGAGTAATGACGAGGTTTTTACTCCGCCCGATCTCGCAAACAGAATTTTGGACATGCTGCCGGAAGAGCTCTGGAGCGATAAAAATACAAGGTTTCTCGATCCCGTCAGTAAATCGGGGGTGTTTTTAAGGGAGATCGCAAAAAGACTGATTGCCGGTCTTGAGACGGAGTTCCCCGACAGGCAGAAGAGACTAAACCACATCTACAAAAACCAGTTGTTCGGCATTGCAATTACAGAACTGACGGCTCTCCTTTCGAGAAGAAGTGTTTACTGTTCAAAAACCGCAAACGGAAAATACTCGGTTTGTGACCTCTTCGAAGGTGAGGAGGGGAACATAATTTTTGAGAGAACCGAACACTCGTGGGTAAACGGTAAATGCACATTTTGCGGTGCCTCCGAGGCTGTTTATTCCCGTGGCGATGAACTCGAATCGCACGCCTATCAATTTATTCACACAGAAAACCCGGAAAATATCTTTAACATGAAATTCGATGTAATTATTGGAAATCCTCCCTATCAACTAAACGATGGGGGAGGGACTGGTGCAAGTGCTATTCCCATCTATCAAAAATTTGTTGAGCAAGCGAAAAAATTAAATCCGAATTATTTAATAATGATCATACCCTCCAGATGGTTTACAGGAGGCAGAGGGCTTGATGATTTTCGTGACAGCATGCTGAGGGATCAAAGAATGAAAATCTTACATGATTTTTGGAATGCTTCAGATTGCTTCCCCGGAGTCGAGATTAAAGGTGGAGTATGCTATTTCTTATGGGATAAGAACTACAATGGAAAATGCCAAATATATTCCTACGAAGATTTAAATAAGATGACAGAATCCTTCCGATATCTGATGATGGACGAGGGTGGAAGTTTCATTCGTTATAATAGAGTTATAACGATTCTTGAAAAAATTAATCGGCTAAAAGAAGATAAATTTTCTGATATAGTAAGTGCAAATGATCCTTTCGGCTTCGACCAAAGAGAGGAAAATAGTTACAGGAGAATAAAACCTAATTTTTCAAAAAGAGATGGAAATGATTCCATTCTGGTATATTACTTTGGTTGGCAGCGAGAGGGTGAAAGGTTTATTTCTCTTGAAAATATTAGAAAAAACCAGCACTTGATAGATTCCTATAAACTTTTTTTCCCTAAAGCATGGGGTAGCGGGTATTTAGGAAAAGACTGGCTCAAGCCAATAACAGCCTTACCAAAATCAGCCTGCACAGAAACATATCTGCTTGTAGGTCCATTTAAAGACATTGTGGAAATGGAAAATGTTTATTCTTATACTCAAACCAAATTATTTCATCTTCTTGTAGGTGTTGTCAAATTAACACAAAATGCGATGAAAAAAGCTTACTCCTTCGTCCCCATCCAGGATTTTTCGGAGTCATGGACAGACGAGAAGCTGTATAAAAAATACGGTTTGACACAGGAGGAGATAGATTTTATCGAGTCGATGATAAGACCGATGGAGTTGGGGGATGGAGAGTAAAAATGCCGTTTTTGGAAGAAATTCGCAATATTTAAATTGTCGCTACAGTGTGGCGACAATTGGTGAGCAATGAAAGGTGAATTGTCGCTACAGTGTAGCGACAATTGGTGAGCGATGACAAGTTAATTGTCTCTACTGTGTAGAGACTATTAGTAAACGATAAAAAGAATTGTCGTTACAGTGTCACGACAATTGGAAAGACAGATAACAATTTTGGTAAGAAATAATGCCTAAAAACTTTTTTCCGCAGAAGCCTGAAGCAAATCCCGTGATATACGCATACGAGGATACACATCCACAGTATGCGGGTCTCCTCAAAATTGGTTTTACAGTTCGTGATGCAAAGACGAGGGTGGGGCAGCAGTATCCAACGCTTAAGCCGGGGGAGCCTCCCTACAGGATACTCCTTGAGGAGCCTGCGATGCGGAACGACGGGTCGGTATTTACAGATCACGAAGTCCACAGGTTCCTGCGGAAGAAGGGGTTCAGAAATCCCGAAGGTGAATGGTTTGCCTGCGGGGTCGATGATGTAAAAGTTGCCATAGTTGCGATAAAAACGGGAGTAAGAAATGAGGAGAACCGGACACTTGATTTTGAGATGAGACCCGAGCAGAGGGAGGCGGTGGAGAAAACAGCCCGGTATTTCAGAAGTTTCAGTGCCGAGAATCCCGGCAAAACACCCCACTTCCTTTGGAATGCCAAAATGAGATTTGGTAAAACCTTTGCATCATATCAGCTTGCCAAAAAACTGGGGTGGAAAAAACTGCTTGTTCTTACCTTTAAGCCCGCTGTTCAAAGTGCGTGGGAGGAAGATCTTAATTCACATCTGGATTTTGAGGGGTGGCAATTCATCAGCAGGAACGGCAGGAGGATGGAGGATGCCGACACTTCGAGACCCGTGGTTTGCTTCGGTTCGTTTCAGGATTTTCTCGGGAGAAACGAGGCAGGGGGGATAAAGCCGAGGAACGAATGGGTGCACACCACCAACTGGGATTGTGTGATCTTTGACGAGTACCATTACGGAGCATGGCGGGAAAATGCCAAAGACCTCTTCGAAGCCGAAGACAAAAAGGAGAGGGAATTTGCGAACGGGAAATGGCTTGAAGATTTTGATGAGAGCATCATGCCGATCACCACAAACGCATACCTTTATCTTTCGGGTACTCCTTTTCGGGCAATTGTATCGGGTGAATTTATAGAAGAGCAGATTTTCAACTGGACCTACTCCGACGAACAAAGAGCAAAAGAGGAGTGGAAAGGGGACGAAAATCCATACGCCTCACTTCCCCGGATGGTTATGCTTACATATCAGCTTCCGCCTTCCATCAAGGATGTGGCAAGGGGGGGTGAGTTTGACGAGTTTGATTTGAATGAATTTTTTAAAGCCGAGGGGGAGGGGGATCAGGCAATATTCAAATATTTGAATGAAGTGCAGAAGTGGCTCGATCTGATCAGGGGGGCTTATCTTGCGACAACCATCGACAACCTCAAGCTCGGAGCACAAAAACCACCCATGCCGTTTTCGGATGTGCGGCTTCTGGGGGTGCTCTCGCATACATTCTGGTTTCTGCCGTCAATCGCCTCCTGCAATGCCATGGCGAATTTGTTGAAACAGCCTCAGAATAAATTTTATCATGAATACAGAATTGTTGTTGCAGCGGGAAATGGTGCCGGGATTGGTGTGGAAGCACTTCCACCCGTAAAGGAGGCGATGGAAAATCCGTTAAAGACAAAGAGCATCACCCTTTCATGCGGGAAACTTACTACGGGTGTTTCCGTTAAGCCGTGGACGGGGATTTTCATGCTAAGGAATTCTTCCAGTCCCGAAACATATTTTCAGGCTGCATTTCGTGTTCAGACTCCCTGGACGATTAAAAATCCCGACAGTCTTTCGCCCAACAAGGAACTGATAATGAAGGAGGAGTGCTACATTTTCGATTTTGCTCCCGACAGGGCACTGAGGCAGACAGCTGACTACAGTTGCCGGTTGAATGTGAATGAGATGAATCCCGAAAAGAAGGTGGAGGAGTTTATCAAATTTCTTCCCGTTCTTGCCTATGACGGCAGCTCGATGAAGCAGATAGATGCGGCTGGCATTTTGGATATGGCACTGAGTGGTACCTCGGCTACACTTCTTGCGAGGAGATGGGAAAGTGCTCTTCTTGTGAATGTTGACAATGCCACACTTCAACGGCTTATGAACAGCGAGGAGGCGATGGATGCCCTGATGAAAATTGAGGGGTTCCGGTCGCTGAATCAGGATATCGAGACAATAATCAACAAGTCGGAGTCGATTAAAAAGCTGAAACGGGAAGCGAATGAGCGACACCTCTCTTCTGACGAGAAAAGGCAACTGACAGAGGAAGAGAAGGAATATAAATCGAAGCGGAAGGAGATTCAGGAGAAACTGATAAAATTTGCAACGAGAATTCCCGTGTTCCTCTATCTTACCGACTACCGTGAGAGAAGCCTGAAGGATGTAATTACGCAACTCGAACCGGGTTTATTCAAAAAAGTAACGGGACTTACCGTGAAGGATTTTGATCTTTTAGTAAGTCTTGGGGTGTTCAATTCCGCTCTGATGAACGATGCCGTTTACAAATTCAAGCGGTACGAGGATGCCAGTCTTGTTTACACCGGAGTGAATAAACACCAGGGTGAGGGTGTCGGGCTATATGATACCGTGCTAAGCGGAGAAGACTATCGTTTGACATTTGTTAATTATGAGTTATAAGTTATGATTTATGAGTTGGTACAATGTTGACTTTCGGAAAAGGAGTGACAATCGTCTCGATTGTCCTATCGACAAATTAATGGTTCCACTGATTTCACGGATGGGACATGGATTCGACAGAAGGATTTTTGGAAACCGCAAAGGACGCAAAGACCGCAAAGAGAGCCCTTGTGGCGACATGTGTGTAGGAAATTATGAGTTTTTTAGGTGTGTAATTTGTTGAATTTCGGAAAAGGAGCGACAATCGTCCTCGATTGTCCTGCCGACTGCTTTCGGGAAATTTTCTCTCCCTGTGGTTAAAACCACAGGCTATTGGTTTGGTGGTGAATTAAACCGGATTTAGAGTTTACGGGCTGATCATTTTTATTAATATTTTCAAATTACAGTATTAGCAGAGAGAAATTATGGAAGCGAACAAAAGTATAATATCCTTTTTGATTGATGGTAACAAACAATTTCAGTTACCTCTATTTCAGCGGAACTACACCTGGACGAAAAGGGAGTGGGAGGTTTTGTGGGATGACCTGAATTACATTGCCGATAAAGGGCATGATAAAAGTCATTTCCTTGGGGCAATTGTAACCCTGCCGATGAATTCCGGACCGGATGCGGTAGCCAAATACATTGTTATAGACGGGCAACAGCGTTTGACCACATTGTATCTGATTTTGTGCGCAGTTCGTGATATTGCAAATGAACTTGGCGATGTTGTGAAGGCGAATGAAATAAATGATTCTTACCTGGTGAATAAATACAAAGAAGGCGACGAACATTATAAAGTTTTGTCGTCACAGAAGGATCGGGAGACTTTAAAGAATCTGATAGGCCGAGGAAAAGTGGATGAGGATTCACTTCTGGTTCATGCGTATAAATATTTTTATGAAAGAATCAGGAAGAGTAATGATTACAAGTTATACAGGAATATCATAACACATTATCTTTATGTTGTAAGCATTACCCTTGACCAGGATGACAATCCCTATCTCGTGTTTGAGAGTTTGAATGCAAAAGGTAAGCCCTTGACTCAGGCTGATCTCATCAAGAATCACCTTTTTATGAGAATTCAGCAAAAGGAACAGGAAGTTCAGTATAAGGAATGCTGGTTCCCTATGGAACAAGCCCTTGGAGAAAAACTAACCGAATTTATCAGACATTTTTTAATGAAAGATGGTGACATAGTCAAGAACAGTGAGGTCTACGACAGGTTTAAAGATTCTTTGGGAAAAGATGACGCAAGAGATTATTTGACGAAATTAGCTGAATTTGGCACTAATTATCAGAAACTGTTAGAACCTGAATTCGAGACTCATGCAGGATTGCAAAGACAGTTAAAAAGGATTAACAGAATAGAAGTAACTACCGCTTACCCACTACTGTTAAAATTGTATGAGTATGTGGATTCAGAGATCATGACCAAAGAACAGTTTGTCCTTTTCCTTGAGATTCTCGAAAATTATCTGATAAGAAGATATTTAATGGGAATTGCTACAAACCAGTTAAACAAAATATTTCCGTCTTTGATTTCTGTCGTTAAAGAGAAAAGCGGCGAGGATATAGCAAGAACAGCAGCAGAGTTCCTCACAACAAAAGGCTATCCAAAAGATTCTGATATTCTGCGCGATATAACGGAAAGAAAAATGTATGGTGGCGGAGACAGGCAGTTAAAAACAAAATTCATCCTTGAATCTATTGAGGAATCTTTTAATCACAAAGAGAGAATTAATCTGGACAATTTGACCATCGAGCATATCATGCCAAAGACACTAAATGAGTGGTGGATGGAATATTTGGGTGATGAGGGAATTGAATGGCATGATGATTATGTGGATGTCATCGGCAATTTGACATTAACAGGTTACAATTCCGAGCTGTCCAATATGAGTTTTGACAAAAAAAAGGAGTTCTACGCCCAGAGCCACCTCGAAATTAACAGATATTTTGACTCAATTAATTCGTGGCAACCTGAAGATGTAAGAGAGCGATCACTAAAACTTGCTTCGTTGATCATTGACACATGGAAATACTTCGGGAACGAATACACGATTACTAAAGAAGTCGTTACTGGTCTCTATGCAATCGGGTTAATATTCAACGGTAAGAATATTTCTGTTCAATCGTGGCGGGATGTTTTGAACGAGACATTAAATGTCCTGTACGATCTGGACCCCGTGAAGTTTGAAGAGCTAGCATTAAAAAATCCAACTTTTTTGTCAAAAGTCGGCGGCAAGTTTAAGACTCCCAAAATAATCAGAGGGACTTACTTTGCAGAATCCCAATTGAATTCGCAGACAATATTTAATTTTTGCAAAAGAGCTTTGAAGCACTTTGGATTTTCTGAAGAAGAATGGGTTGTAAGGACTGTAACACCTGAGGAATATAGAGACGGTAAGAGGTAGCTCGATTTAACAGGCCGTATGCAGGTATCAGTGATAAGCTGGTATTTTAAGAGTTTATCTCCATTTTCAACCAATTCACGCAAATTCATTCAACTAATTGAACGAATTTAGCTAAATTTGTTCAATTGAATGGAGAAATTTATGATTGCCAGAAAAATTGAGTCTTATATTCTTGAGTCGCTTGTTCCGGGGAAGGTGGTTATTTTGCTTGGAGCAAGGAGGACGGGAAAGACGGTAATGTTGAACAAGGTTGTTTCGATGATTTCCGAGCCGTACATTTTTTTTAATGGTGAGGATTTTGAAGTGCAGAGGTTGCTTGAGAACCGGACTGTGGCAAATTATGAAAAAATTCTCGGCACTTCAAGACTGTTGGTGATAGATGAAGCTCAGAAGATACCTGAGATCGGGAAAATTCTGAAGCTGATGGTTGATTCCATCCCCGGATTAAGAGTAATTGTTACGGGATCATCGGCATTTGATTTGTCGGGAAAACTCGGAGAGCCTCTAACAGGAAGAAACCGCACATTTCGTCTTTTTCCATTGAGCGAGCAGGAACTCGATCCCCTTTATGGGCTTGTTGAAAAGAGATCCGCACTCGAGGAACGACTTGTTTTTGGTTCTTATCCCGAAGTTATCTCACTTCAGGGTAGAACGGCGAAGGCAAAGTATCTTAAAGAGCTGGTTAATGATTATCTGCTGCGTGATCTTTTGTCGTTCGAGGGTGTAAAAAATGCCGGGGTGATTAAAAATCTTTTAAGACTGGTTGCCTTCCAGGCAGGAGCGGAAGTGTCGATGAATGAACTGGCATCAAATCTTGGGATTTCCAGAAACACGGTTGAGAAGTATCTTGATCTTCTGTCGAAGGTTTTTGTTATTTTCAAGGTTGAGGGTTTCTCCCGCAATCTAAGAAAGGAAATCACCAAGAACGCAAAGTGGTATTTCTACGATAACGGGATAAGAAACACATTGGTGGCTAATGTCAATCCTCTTGAACTTCGGAACGATACGGGAAGCTTGTGGGAGAATTTTATAATAAGTGAAAGAATCAAGTATCAGGAATATAATGACCTTCTCTCAAACAACTTTTTCTGGCGTACTTATGACAAACAGGAGATTGACTGGATAGAGGAAAGGGAAGGCAGATTCTTTGCGTATGAGTTCAAATTCAATAAGGAGAAAGCAAAATTTCCCGTAGCCTTCTCAACGGCATATCCGGAATCGGAGTTTCATGTGATATCGGCTAATAACTATCATGACTTTGTGATGTGAAAAATGTCTGTTATCTTCCACTCCCGTTGATCAAACAAAAAACCGTAAAAATCCTTAGATTTAGTATATGAATTATTCGAAATTTGAAAAATGACCCCTGACGACGAATTAATTTTTGGCAGCCCTGAGTCTGCTGTGGAAATTGAAGAAACATCCACCGACAGCTTAATGGAGAAGCCCTTTAATCCCAATGATATTCGTATTGATAACAGACCATTGACGATCGATTTGTTGATAAAAAGGTTGAAGGCAGACCCAATTGAAATCGATATGCAGCCTGCATTTCAGCGGAAAAGGGATCTTTGGGATCAGAGGAAACAAAGCCAGTTGATTGAGTCGTTATTGATCAAATTTCCTCTTCCTGCATTTTATTTTGATGGCTCAGATAATGATTGTTGGCTCGTCGTTGACGGGCTTCAACGCTTAAGTTCGTTACAGAATTTTATTGTAAACAAGACATTAAAATTAAAAGGGCTTGAGTTTTTGCAAAAATTGGAGGGAAAAGGATATGATGATCTTCCTCGAAACTTGCAGAGGCAGATAGAAGAAGCTCAAATAGTCGTCTATCTCATCAACCCGGGCACTCCGGATGAAGTGAAATTCAACATATTTAAGCGAATTAATACGGGTGGTTTGATGCTTAACAGTCAGGAAATCAGACAAGCTCTTAATCAGGGTATTCCTGCTCAATTTGTAACCAATCTCGCTGAAAGTGATTCTTTTAAGGAAGCAACCTCCTATAAAATTGACAGTCCGAGGATGATGGACAGGGAGTTTGTAACAAGATTCCTTGCGTTTTATTGTTATGGTTATCAAAACTATATCCCCGATCTTGATACATTTTTGAATAATGCGATGAGAGGGTTAAAAAATTTATCTGAACAGGAAAGGGACAAGATTAAACAAGACTTCAATAGTGCAATGTGGCTTGCAAAGGATGTTTTTGGAGGGTATGCTTTCAGGAAATTGGATGATTTCCCAAGAAAAAAACCTTTTAATAAGGCACTTTTTGAAGTCTTGAGTGTATTGTTTGCAAAATTGAATGAAGATGATCGTGAAAGCATTCGGTCGAATGGAACAGATCTTATGGCTGCTATGGAGAATTTAATGAAAAACGATCAATCATTTCTTGGGAGTATTACCGTTTCAACGGGCAGTAGAGCGAATGTTAATGAAAGATTTTCAAAAATGAGTTCAATAATCAATGAAATTTTGAGTAAATGTTAACTAATATCAAAGTCAAAAATTTTAAATCCTTAAAGGATGTATCCATTTCCACTAAGCCATTAAATTTATTATTGGGACTAAATGGAATGGGTAAAAGTTCACTAATTCAATCACTTTTGATACTGATGCAAAGTGATAAATTGGAGGATGGAGTAGTTGATCTTAATGGTAGCCTTGTACAGATCGGGCAAGGCAAGGATGCACTTTATCAGTTTGCCGAAAATGATAGTATTGCTATTGGAGTTTCGTTATTCGGGTTCATTAACTTTGAATGGGATTTAATTTACAGCAGAGACAAAGATAAACTACAAACTCAAAAAAAGTTTTCAAGTAGAGATTTTAGCATGTTTAGGGCTCTGAAAGAGCAATTCCAATACATAAGTGCCGAACGGATTGGACCAAGAGATTTATACGATTCTTCAAGTATCATTGTTGAAGATAAAAAACAGATTGGGCTTCTTGGGGAATTTGCCGCAAATTATCTCAACGCATTCGGAACAGAGTACTCTGTGAATGAAAATTTACGACACAAGAGTGCAAAATCAGAAAAATTGATAGATCAGGTGAATGCCTGGTTGAGTGAGATTTCGCCCGGGGTCACTTTGAATACCAAATATCTCCCGGATGTAAATAAAATTATTTTGGATTATCAGTTTGAGTTTGGGTATAACAAGACCAATTCATTCCGTCCTAAAAATGTTGGTTTTGGAATATCTTATGTCTTGCCAATAATTGTCGCATTGTTGACTGCTGAGCCGGGGAAAACGATTGTGGTTGAGAATCCGGAGTCTCATATTCATCCACGAGGTCAAGCTGAAATGGGAAGGTTGATATCGCTTGCAACATCAACAGGAGCTCAGTTGTTCATTGAAACTCACAGTGATCATATCATCAATGGAATTCGGGTTTCCGTGAAAGAGGAATTGATAGACAGAAATCAAGTAAATATTTTGTTTTTTGATAAAGAATCGACAGATATTGAGCAGTTCACCAAAATTACTCCAATTAGATTGGATATAAATGGAGAATTGAACCAGTATCCCCCGAATTTTTTAGATGAGTGGGCGAATCAATTACTAAAACTTCTATAGTTATTTATGGAATTAATATTTAACGAACTTTCCCTTCTCCCGCCTCTGGGGAATGACTATGAGGTTGATAAAGTGTTTCACAGGCTTTTATTAACTTTCCGTGAATCAAAAGATAGATATGGTTTTAACCATATTCGATTTCAGGAGGACTATTCAAGGCTCTATGTCACTCCAACAAAAACATTTTACGAATGGGTTTATTCAATCACAGATTTTACTCTTAGATCTCAGATATTGTCTGTTGCAAAAAGGCCATTTGTGGAAAATCTGGAAGATGAAGTACTAGATAATTATCTCGGCAACAATTTTGTAATAGCAGATGATGATGCCCCCACAAGAAACTCACCTTTAGGATTGCCAATTGCTAATATTAAATCGATTCCTGCAATCAGTTTACAGTCTCATGCTTTTTGGGAGAGAAGAAAGATCACAATTAAGATAACTGAGCAAACGAAAGATGAAAGCAGGCTAATTGAGGTTTATAATCTTTGTCATGCTTCCGATATCGATACGCCGGAGATAGAGGAGTGGGGGAAAAATTATCTGTCGATAAATCTCAGAGATGAGAAATCGTTAACAATGTATTTGAATTTTAAGGTGTATGAGATAAAATTTACTGGAAATTTCTTCGAACAATTATTAGACTGGAAAAATCAGGATACAGATACCTTCAAGTGGATACTTGATTTGATGAAAGATGTAGAAGAACATCCTTTTACCGGGGGGATTGGTAAGACAGAAAATCTTAAAGGCAGGGGGAAAGAGGCCTCAAAAAGGATTAACATCTCGAATCGGCTAAGTTATTTTGTGGAGAATGACAATGTAACTTTCATTGCTTGCAAAGGACACTATCTCTTTCACTAATTAAAATCCATCATTTCAACCAATTCACGCAAATTCATTCAACCAATTGAACGAATTTAGCTAAATTCGTTCAATTGCCCGAAAAATTCAGTCTTCAGGGGGTGGAGACTTACTGCCTCACCCTGCTTTTTCTGCAAATTCCTTAAATTGAACCATATACTTGTAGCTTTCCTTTTTGAAGGCACCGGGCATGAGGAAGCCGATGATTTTCATGAAGCCGGTAAATTGGAATTCGTTTACGCAGCGGTAGAGGGTTCGGTTTTCATCCAGCGGGATAAAGCAGTTTTTCACTTCGTTCCAGACACCTTTTGCTTCGTAGGTTCCCGAGAATTCATCGGGGAGGTTGTTGACGGTGATGGTTTCGATCATTTCGATTTCCCGTTTCCCCATTATGTAATGGAGTTTTGATTTTGCACCGGGCTCGCCGGGGGTGCCGCTGAGGTGTTGGAAACTTTGCAGGCCGGGTTGCCAGAGTTTCAGGTTGTCGGGATTGTTGAAAAGTTCTACAACTTTTTTCACAGGGAGATTGATTTCGATTTCGCTGCTGTATTTCATACCATGCCTCGATTACAGGTTGGGAAAAGATTTTCGGTTAAAGTGCGAAGTTAAGAGAAACAGAGTTAACAAAAAAACGATACTTCAAGAAAAAAAAATCAAAAAAATAAAAAACCTTTTGCAATTAAAAAAAATATTCTCTATCTTGCAGACGGTTCTTTAATAATCTCATGTAATAATAATTTAATCAGAAAGATCTCGCCATGAAACTTGCTTCTTTTTTGTTCGTTTGTCTTTTTGCTGTTTCCTTGACCTATGGTCAGGTTGATGTGGCACCCAGAAATCCACTGGGCGGTGTTCATATGGATACAATCCCTCCGGTTGATTTTCCTTTGCCCAAGCAGTTTGTCTACAATTACACCGGTGTAACTTCACCAAACATGATCGGTGGTACTGTAGGTGCCATGTTCATTAACGGAAAGTATTACTTCAACCGTTGGAACAGTACTTTTATCTATCGTTACAATCCTGACGGACCGGGCAACGGACCGGGTACTTTTTTCGATTCACTCACTTATGCCGGATCTATTCGTGATCTTGCTTCTGACGGAACAAGACTGTTTGGTGGAAACTCATCAACTGGCGTAATTGAGATAGACCCAAATACCGGTGCAACTGTAAAAACTTTTACTCTCACAGGCGGAGCGACCAGAGCGGTAGCATGGGATGCCACGAGAAAAGGTTTCTGGAACACAGCTTTTGGTGGTAACATTTTCTTCCATGACACTACCGGTGCATTAAAGATGACAATAACCAGCACACTTACCGGTAAATATGGTCTGGCTTTCGACAGCATTCCCGGACAGCCTGCATATGTTTGGGCTTGGAATCAGGCTTCGGCGTTAAATACATTGCACAAGTATAATGTTGCTACCGGACTTGAAGAAGCTTCATATTCGTTTACACTTCCCGGAGCAAGCATAGGTATTGCCGGTGGAGCGGATATAAGCATCGTGAATGGTCAGAGAGTACTTCTTTTGAACTTCCAGAACCTCGCCCTTTCAGGTTACCAGTTGCCAAATGCTACAATTCCTGTGGAATTTACATCTTTCAGTGCTTCAACCAATGGCAACAATGTTCTTCTTAGCTGGTCGACAGCGACAGAAAAGAACAACCAGGGATTTGAAGTAATGAGAAAATCAGGAAATGGCGAGTACATGTCAGTTGGTTACATCAACGGTAACGGTACCACACTGAATCCGCACAACTATTCATTTGTTGACAAGAATGTACCTAACGGTCAGAATTCCTACCGTCTGCGTCAGATCGATTTTGACGGAAGCTATGCTTTCTCTTCGATAGTTGAAGTGGATGTTACGGCTCCTTCACAGTTCGGACTTGCTCAGAACTTCCCGAATCCTTTCAATCCTTCAACCACCATCAGCTTCAATCTTGCAGTTGATTCAAAGGTAACATTGAAAGTTTACAACGCACTTGGTCAGGAAGTAAGTGTACTTGCCAACGCAACTTATGGTGCCGGCACACACAACCTGAACTTTGATGCCTCGGCTCTCACTTCCGGAATTTATGTATATTCCATCGAAGCTGCCGGAGTTGACGGTTCGAACTTCAAATCAACAAAGAAGATGATACTTAATAAATAATGCAATAATGCAGTAATGCAGTAATGCAGTAATGTTTGAAGTATGAAGTTTGAGGTATGAAAATAATACCTGATACCAAAAACATGATAATTAGAAGAAGCTGTCTCAGAAACGGGGCAGCTTTTTTATTTTGTGGTAAAGTGACGCAGTTATTTGTTTATTAGTGGAATTAACTTTAATTTGTGGTTACTCTTTCTAATAGCAATTACACAAAGTATTTAATCGCAATAGATGTCCACTATTAAACATTTTGACCGGAGATTATATGGCGATCTTAAAGTCCGTTAGAGGAACCGGCAGTTACACTGAGAGGTCACTTTTGGTTGTAATGTCGTTGATTCTTTCCATGTTGTTTGTTTCCTGCAAGGATGAGAACAGCAGTGAAGCGATGCACAAAAATTATTCTGATGAAATCAAAAAGGTACTGGATGTGGCGCTCGATTCGATCAGGAGGGCAGACCCGCAGTTTCCGGGAGGACTGGCGCTTCAGGTAATTTATCCCGGAGGGCAAGTGTTTCAGCAGACAGGTTTTACAAATGCAGTAACAACGGGTACACATTTCAGGGCTGCAAGCAACACGAAGACACTTACAGCAGCAGCTATACTTCTTTTGCATCAGAGGGGGAAGCTGAACATCAATCATAAAATTACAGACACAATTCCCGGCACAAACATCACTTATGTGCCCGGCGACCAGAATTATGCCATTCCATTCAAAAATGAAATCACCATTCTTCAGTTGATGCAGCACCGTGCGGGGGTGTTTGATGTGGCGAATGATCCGATTCCTGATACGGTGAGTGCACCGGTACCATATAAAAATGACTGGTACCTTGAGTACATGAAAGCTACAAATCCCAACTATACCTTTACATTTGATGAGCTTGCCGGCGTGGTAGCCACCACCGGGCTTTATTATTTCAGACCCGGCACGGATTTTCATTACAGCAACACCGGTTACTCGATTCTCGGCAAGATAATTGAGCGAGTTTCGGGGAAGTCATACGGGCAGTTTATTACAGATGAGATAATAAAACCGATGGGGATGACCTCTTCATCGATGCCTGATCAGGGGAGTGACCAGCAGTTGCCTGCTCCTTTTGCACCCGGATTTGTGCATATTCCCGGAAGCATTCAGAATGTCTCCATGTCAAATGTTTCAGGAAATGTAGCCGAGGGGAACCTCGTTACCACTCCTGCCGATTTGTCGCTGTTTATCAGAAAACTGTTGAGAGGCGAAGGGGTTCTTAGCTCCAATCTGGTTTATTCCACGATGTTGAATTGTCTGCCGACAGCTCCCGGTTCACTTTCCCTTTACGGATGTGGAGTGAACAGCATCAATATGCTCGGGTACGGACACACAGGAGCGCACGAGGGTTATCTTTCCCAGATGATACATGATCCTGTGACAGATGTGACTCTTGTAATTTACACAAATGCATGGGACCTTCGGGAAGGAATTGCCTCCATACGGGTAACAATGGGTCATATGCAGGAAGCGTTATATAAAGCAAAAAGGATTGTACTTGCCAGATAGAGCGGTTGTAAATGAGCCCGTGGATTTTTGCCGGGTAAAGAAAATTGATGAAAAAGGCTATGGATTCCTGAAGAGTCTGCACTACAGGAACGATGTATTTTTCCATTTCAGTCAGATAAAGAGGGAGGAATTGCTTGCCAAACTTACGAAGCTGAAGCGGGGCGATTTCTTCCTCTTTTTCACTTCAAAGGAGCGACCTGACGGAAAGAGGAAGGTTGACAGCATCTGGTATGAAGTGAAGGAGATCCCCGTCGGGAAAATCCCCGGATTGGTGGATGTGCTGCTCAGGGAATTTGAGGAGGGGGTTACAAATCTTTATGACCTCCTTTTTGTGTTTAGTGAATTGAAACAACTTGGGTACATTTTTCCGCATGTTGTCGAAAGAATACTCGCCTCGAAGAAAATTTTGAATCTTCCCGTCACGATTGTGCCTTATCTATCCGCAGACGAATTTAAGCTTCTTTGCGAACACCTCGACATGGAGGGATTGAAAGAGAACCCCAAAAAGCCGTTTTGGTATGACGAAATGGTGAAGAAGGCAGCAGAGTTTGGGGGGTAGAGGGTTTAATTGCCGGGATTGATACCCCGCGGACGGGATATCAATCCAGCAGATATTCGTGGTAGTTTTCGGAGTGAATTACTTTCACAGGTAACACTTCATGGTAGGTGTCAGTGAATGAGGTCTTTTTTATCTTCGCTTTGGGATTATACTTAATCTCATAAGGTTGGATAAAACCATCCCTGATCAGCAAAAGGTCTATTTCCTGTTTCTCATAATTTCTCCAAAAATACAACTCACCATAGTCACGGTTGTTCGCCTGCTTTTTGAAGAATTCCATCACGATGAAATTTTCAAAAAGAGCGCCGATGTCATTTCGGTTCTCGAGACCGTTAAACTGTGAGATTGTTCCGTTTCTTATACCGTTATCGATAAAATAGTATTTGTTTTTGGAAGTAACCTCACGGCGTCTGTTGGTCGACCAGGGAGTTAATCTTTTGATTATGAAAGATTTTTCCAACAGGTCGAGATACCTTTGAGTCGTTTTAACATCTATTCCCACCTTGTCTGAGAGTTCATTCATAGACACTTCACTTCCAACCTGAAAAGCCAACAGTTTCAGCAGATTAAATATCAGCATGGAACCTCTAAGATTGGAGAATGCAAGAATATCCTTCAGAAGATACGAGTTAACAATCCCGTGAATGATTTCCATCTTTTCACGGACAGTTTTAGCCAGAACCACTTCAGGATAAGAACCAAAAACCAGGTATTCGGGCAGTTTTCGGCTTAGGTCCCAAGCGTTTTGATGTATAGCCAAAAGCTCCTGCTGTGCGAAAGGGTAGAGAGTCACAACGGTTTTTCTTCCAACCAGGGGCTCACCTGCTGCCTGTTCGATATTGAAAGAGGATGAGCCCGTAATCACTACTGTAATTTCTTCAATATTATCGACAATCAGTTTAAGTCCCTTCCCCACATCCTTGATTTCGTGTGCTTCATCAATTGCCAGAAGGTTAATTTCCGACAGGAAAGGGTTCAGCACATCCAGTCGCCGCGATGCGATGGTATTTTGCACCGAAATGTCATCGCCGGTTACGCGCTTTATCCTGCCCGTGACATTGCTGATAAGGGAGTCCATCAGAGTTGTTTTTCCGACACGACGGGGTCCGTAAATCACAAGCACCTTATTGGCTTTGAGAAGTTCGGGGGAGTCCAGTTTTCGCTTTAAATAGGTTTTCATGTCATTTTTGAGATAATGATAAATCATATTCCACAAATTACGGTAAATTTATGGAATGAAACTCCACAAATATAGTAAAAAATATGGATATATAAACCATAAAATAAGCTGAATTTATGGAGTTATACTCCACAAATTACGGTAAATTTATGGAATTTAGGGGAGTTATTCCGATTACTGGTTATTTGCAAAAATATTTACATGAGGCATCTGCCCTTCGCACCAAACAGTTAATTAGATTTTGAAGAGGTCATTTGAGATGCAATAATAATTCCGTATTATATTAAAGAATGACCTAAACTCGAACTTTTTTGTCAATTTAAGTCAGTACACTCTTTTAGAAATGTGTCAATTCTAAATAAAAGTCGAAATAAAATACAATGCTTGACAAATATTTGCCTCAGTAAAGTTTTATTCCAAACAAATAAAATAGTTCGTAATCAGTAGTTTTACTTAATAAATTAGTAGAAATACTAATTAAACTAGTAAATTTATGAAAAAATTATGCAAAGCAACCCGATAAAATTATGATAATTATATTAAGAATAGTGATGAAATATTTCGAGAGAAATTTGTAACTTAAGTATGTCAGAATTTGACTTTTCCCAGATTTTATTACTTCAAAAATAATCCTAAAACAAATTTTAACAATCAATAGAAATCTAATCAGTATAATTCGGTGTTAAAATATTTAACCAGTGATGTGTAATTAAATTCATAAGAGTAATGGAGGACAAAATGTCTATTTTAGAAAAAATTGGAAGAGTATTGCTTTGGCCAACTGAAGTTAGGTTGATGGCTCAGAATGCACGGTGGGAGAGGGAAAATAATGATGCGGTTAAGAAGGCGAATCAAATAATGCTAGATCTAAAGAAAGCTATACAAAATGATCCAGATATACAAGGATTTTTAAAAGAGTATGATGCTAAATATGTTAATGGTCCAATGAAAATGTATTAATTGTTAAATGATTCCTGGATAAAATATTGGCAGAAGAAAATATTGATGTTTGGGAACAGCAAGTTCCGACAGCCGGTTTTTATCGATAATCCGGTACTGTACAGAATTAATAGTGAAACCCGACTAACTCTTTCAAAAGATAACAAATGAGCAGAGACAGACACTTAAACTTGTTTCATAACTATAACAACGAACATCTTCAGATTAGAACGAAGACCCAAGAAAATGGTGATGCAAATGTAAGGGGGATTATTGAAGACAATGTCACCCGCGCTTTCATAATTTTCCTGGACTTTCTTTCAGAGACAGAACAGCTTCAGGGCTTCTTTAATTGTCTGCCCAAAGAAAAAATCACTTTAAATGCTCTAAAAGCTTTGAAAAAATTGAAAAAACCACAGTTTGACTTGCAAAACCTTGAGGACAAAGCAGATCATAGAAGGGTCAAAGAGGCAGATGTACAAAAGGTATTAATGATAATATCAACTTTACCTTTTGACCTTGGTAACCTTAGCGAAATTTACGATCCGACAACCGGGGTAAGCGATATGAGTCAACCTAAGCCCGATCTAGAAACTGGTGAAAACCGCGCAGATGCCTGGATATTGCAGAAAAAAAATGAAGGTGAAAAAGTGGATGTTGCCGTGTTGGTCGAGGCAAAAATCGGTAACAATCCAATTTCAGTGCACCAAATTTTGCGACACCTGGTAAGAGAAAAATTCGGTTTAAATTTGAACAAAGAAAAGTTGAAGGATTTCTGCAACTCAAACATTATAAACCTTACATGGCGTGAAATTAATGAAAGTTTAGATCGATTTTCTCAGACGGATATTGCAACCAAATATTTTACGAAAAATTTACGAGGCTACTTCCTTATGTCCAATGCTGATGTTGATATTAAAAATCTCTTAAAAGAAGACACCGATTCAATAGAAAGAAAACAGATATTTGCACATCTATTAAACAAAGTGAATCAGAAGGTAACAAAGCACTTCGAGGGGCAACCAAAAGAATCAACTGTCATAATGAGCGAACGGCCTTTGGCGGGACTTTGGGATTATTGGGGCATCCCGGATTCAAATGGTACTCCAATGCGGTCTCCACACATTAGTATGGGTCTGCCGGGTGAATACATGGTCATTGGATTCGATACATTTGACATGTCTCAAAAGAGCATTACGAAACTTATCGCCAGTCTTTCCAAAGGGAAAATTGCTGAATACATAAAATCCAAAGGAGTATCTAAAGATCAAAAAGACATTTTGCATCGTTACAGGTTGTCATTAAGCGATGATCGACTTTGGGACTGGAAAAAGGGACAAATAAAAGGTGAAATGTATAACAGGTTCAAATTGGAGTTTGATTTCGATTTTCTGCTCAGGCAAGGTGATCCAGTGCAGTTCCTTGAAGAAAGATTTATACCATACCTGAAAATGGGAATTAAAAGATTTTCACTCTTTTATACTCTAAGAATCCCATATGGTAAGCAAAATAAATTCGGAAACTCGGAAGAGGAAGAAATTGTAAGGCAGGATCAACTCCTGGTCAAACTATTTAAGGATGAAGAGAAACTCGTTGATCTTCTTTATACTCAGGTAATCGAATTTTATGAATTTATTGAAGAAGTGAAGTAAATAAAAAATGTCTAATCTAGCAACATTTAAAGAAAGCATATTAAATATGGAAAAGAAATTGTCAAAACAGAAATCGCATCTCACCATTTTATTTAATATCGGTCTTGCAGACGGGAATGTAGATGGGGCTGAAATAGGCATAATACATTTGGTTGCGGGCAGAATGGGTTTATCGGACCAAGATATGGTTGAATGCTTTGAAGCTGCACGAACAAAAAACGAACTGGAACTTACTGATAATCTGGAAGAGCAAGTTTTGCTAATTCTCGATGCGTTTGTTGTCGCTGCGGTGACAGACGGAATTGATTCAAATGAAATCCAAATACTAACAAAATTGTGCAGCTATCTTGGGTTGTGTCAAATTTTAGATGAAATTGAAAAGCTATCCAAGGAAGATAGAGCTGCGCTAATAATGCGAAGAGAATATCGTGAAAGACTGGCAGCCAAGTTCAAAGAAGATTTGGAGAAAGGATTAATAAAAAGATCGAAGGCTTCCCCTTCAAAAAAAAATGCAACTGGATTCCGAATTAATTAAGTTTAAAATAATGTATAACTAAAAAAGAATTTAGGTGCGAATGTATTGGTTCACCAAAAAGTGGAATAATTATTTATTAATTAAGCTAACAAAGAGCTCATATTTTTCTCTGATCTTCTTTGTTGAGCTTCGAACAGTTTGTTTTTTCTTTCCGCAATTCTTTCATCAATTCTTCCGAGCAAATAGTCCTCAGGTGGCAGATAATGCAGAGCACTATGCAGTCTCTCGCAATTATAGTATTCCACATATTCAGCGACCTGTCTCTTTGCATCCTCATAGTCAAGAAGCGAGTTCACCTGCAGGCACTCCTGGTTGATTGATCTGTGGTATCTCTCGATCTTACCGTTACTTTGGGGATAAACCACAGAGGTTCTGATCTGCTTCATTCCGACCATTCGTAAATACTCCCCAAATTCTTTCGAGACGAACTGTGACCCGTTATCCGTAATCACTCTTGGAGCTATGCCCGGATGTTTCTCCAAAGCCCTCTGTATTGTCATGATCACATCCCCGGTGTTCATTGACAGAAAAAGTTCATGATGGACTATGTACCTTGAAAAGCCATCAATAACAGTTATCAAAAATAAGAAAGAGTAATGAAACTTTACATATTTGATATCTGTATGCCAGTGTTGATTCACTCCATCAGGTTGCTGAAAACCACTCCCTTTGCTTGCTGTCTTCTTTACATTATTGAACCGGTTAAGGAGATTCTCCTTCTTTAACACCCTGTAAACCGTTGATGGTGATGCAAAAGCGACATTTTCATCTATCATCATAAATGTCAGTCGTTTATAACCTTCTCCAGGGTGGTCTCTCGAATAAGCTATGATGTCAAGTTTCTCTTCATCTGTCAGCCAGATACAAGGAGGTGTTCTCGTCTGCATAATCCGTTGCATACCAAACTGTTTCTCCCATTTGTAGAAGGTGCTAATTCCTGTACCTGATGCTGCTATGAGTGCTAATTGTGCAACCTTGTACTTTTCACTGATTCTTTTTACCGTGGTTAAAATGTCATCTCTTATCTCCGGAGATACCCATTTACCCTTTACATTTCTCCATTGATGTTTTTTTTTAAGTACATCAACTCCATAGCCAGACCTGTTATCGCTATCTCCCGGTTTTGGAGTTTCTTCTGTAGCAGGGCAACTTCTTTATCGTGTTTATCACCGGGCTTCTTTCCGGGGGGTGCACTAAATGTCTGAAGGGCTCCTTCAAACAGCCGCTTTTTCCATTGAAGAATTACCTGAACGGGTATATCATATTTCCTTGAAGCATCTGATACTTTCAGTCCGCCTTCCATGATTTCTCTTAATATTTCTACTTTCTTTGCTGCAGGATATGTGGTCCTTTTTGACATTTTAGGAATCTCCAAATTTATTTAATTAAATTTATGAAATTCTACTTTCTTCTAACCTTAACACAATGGTTAGAAGATAATACAAATATGATTGAGATCAATAATCTGGAAGTGCTTATTGCAATGAATAGTATACTTGTTTCCAAATAAGTTATAACTTTGCTAAAACAAACGCAAAGAGTATTAGTATTATTTTGTGGATGCGAGATGATATGAGGAGGTAGTTACAGCTCTTCCCCCCTCCTTCGTACCGCCCCCCTAACCCCCCTCCTTATAAAGGTGGGGGGAAAAGCGGTGGGTGAAATTGGTCGATGTTGCTACGAACATTCTGCTACGAACATGACACACGCCCAGGCGAGTTGATTTGGTGCCCCATCCGTGGAAATCAGGTGAATCCGTTTCATCCGTGTTCCATTTTTCTACCCATATGTCGCCGCATGGGCTTCCCCCATCCGTGGAAATCAGGTGAATCCGTTTCATCTGTGTTCCATTTTTCAGCCGCGTTCATCTGTTTAATCTGCGTCCTCCAAATTCGGGAGATTATAGTTAAATTTGCAGTGTTAAAATGAAAAATGAGATGCAGCAGAAAATAGACGACATAGTAAAGAAAATAAAAGCCTCGAAAAAGTATAAGATTATTCTTGAAGAGACGATCCGTGATGTGATAGTGAAGGAACTGGAGCGGCACAAGAGTTTGAAAATTGCCGAGGAGGCAGCTAAAAAGAAGCTGCACAGGATTCGGGCGGAATATCTGGGGGAGCCGAACTATAAAAAAGTGAAGGAGGCGCTGACTGCTGCATTTGAAAAGAAAGATGACGAGGAGATAAGGGGAGTCTGCTGGTCGATATTTTCGAAGCATGCCTCCACCCGGGAGAGGAATCTTCTGTTGGGGGAATATTACAACAGACTGTTTGAGGTGACGGGGAGGCCTGAATCGATAGCCGATCTTGCCTGTGCGTTGAATCCATTATCATTCAGATGGATGGGACTGGACAATTCCGTGAAGTTTTATGCCTATGATGTAAATGAACAGTTTATTGATCTGATAAATTTCTACTTTGCTTTGGAGGGATTGGAACCTCTCGGGATACAGAGGGATGTTTACCCGAGTCCTCCTGAAATTCCGGTGGATGTGGCGTTTCTGTTCAAAATGTACTATTGTCTTGAGCACAGACTGACGGGAGCGGGGCTTGAAGTGGTGAAGAATGTTCCTGCCCGCAAGGTTTTAATTTCATTTCCGACTCTGAATCTGGTCGCAAAGAAGACCGACATCCTTGGGAACCATGAAGAAGACCTTAAGAAAGGTGCCGAAGAGTTTGGCTGGAAGCTCGGATATATCGAGTTTGAAAATGAAGTGGTGGTAGTGGTTGACAAGGAACCGGTGACGGAGGAGGGGAAATGAGCGGAACTCTGTATGTGATTTCCACTCCAATCGGAAATCTTGAGGATATCACCTTGAGGAGTCTCAGGCTTCTAAAGACGCTGGAACACATCGCATGCGAGGATACCAGAACAACACGGTCTTTGATGCAAAAACTCGAAATAGAGATGCATCACCATCTTTTCTCCTGTCATGAACATAACGAGATAAAAGCGACGGAGAAGATGCTCAACCTTTTACGATCGGGTATTGATGTCGGCTTGGTGTCGGATGCCGGAATGCCGGGGATAAGCGATCCCGGTTACAGGGTGGTTTCGCGGGCTGTTGAAGAGGGTTTCAAGGTGGAGGTGTCGCCGGGGGCATCCGCGGTTCAGACTGCCCTTATAGCTTCAGGACTTCCCTTTTCGAGTTACACATTCAAGGGCTTTCCTCCGAGGAAAGAGGGTAAAAGAAGGAAGTTTTTTGAGGACGAGAAAAACCTGCCTCACACCATCATCTTTTTTGAGTCAAAATTCAGGATAATCAAGGCGATGGAATCGGCATATGCAGTGCTCGGTAACAGGATGGCGGTGGTCTGTCTCGAACTTACAAAGCAGTATGAAACAATTATCAGGGCACCACTTTCAGAGATGAAGGAAGTGCTGGAAAAGAGTGATTTGAGGGGAGAGATAACCGCACTGTTAGCGGGTGCGAATCCAAAATTCACAGATGAGGAGGGTGACTCTGAAACTGATGATCCCGATGAAATGGAGAGCGAGGAATTCGAAGAAAAGAAACGGGTTTCAAAATACAAATTAAAGAAAATGGAGAGTGAGGAGGAAGATGAAGAGTCTTAAAACCCGTTCAGGTGAGATGTACTTCCCGGTATTTTTGCCCGATGGTACGAGAGGAATAGTAAGAAGTGTTGATTCGTCCGATCTGGAAACCTGCGGAATTGAGGCAATAGTTGTGAATACACTTCACCTGACCACCAAGCCCGGACTGACAACCGTGAACGGAATCGGTGGCATCCATGAGTTTATGAACTTTCATCATCCTGTGATATCAGATTCGGGTGGTTTTCAGGTTTATTCCCTGATCACCGAGTCAAAAGCGGGGACGATACACAAAGACGGATTCACCTACAAACTTGAGCAGGAAAAAGAGAAGCAGACCCTCACACCGGAAAAATGTATTCAGCACCAGTTCAGAATCGGAGCTGACATAATCTATTGTCTCGACTACTGCACTCATCCCTCGGCACCCGATGAAATCCAGATTGAGAGCGTTGACCTGACGATAAAGTGGGCAAAGAGATGCAAAAAAGAGTATGAAAATCAGATCAAAATCAGGAAAATTTCGGATGACGACAGACCCCTGATATTTGGTGTCGTTCAGGGGGGGAACAACAAAGAGCTCAGAAAAAAATGTGTTGAAGCTTTGATGGAGATCGGTTTTGACGGCTACGGTTTTGGCGGCTGGCCCATCGACGACGAGGGAAAGCTTCTGGAAATGGTGGGATTCGTTGCCGGACTCGTGGGGGCGGGTTACCCGAAACATGCTCTCGGAATCGGGAAGCCGGAAAATCTTGTTAGGGCATTTATCGCCGGTTATGAAATCTTCGATTGTGTAATACCAACCAGGGATGCCCGGCACAAAAGGCTCTACACATTCAAAAACTACGATTCGATAGAAAATATCGATGATCTTGCAGACGGATTTTACAAATATCTTTATATGCAGGATGACATTCACATTAAGGATTTCAAGCCGGTTGAGGAGGGATGTGACTGCCATACATGCCGGCACTTCACACGAAGTTATCTGCATCATTTATTCAGAATCGGGGATACACTTGCCAACAGACTCGCAACAATTCACAATCTCCGGTTTTACACCAGACTCACCGACAAGCTGCGGCAGATTAATGGATAAACAGACTCTGTCGGAAAAGATTTACTCCTCGATCAGGAAATCGGGTAAATATTCCAATGTTTATGAGGGAACCGTTCGTAAGATTATCGATATGATGATCACCCGGTACGGCAAGGAAAAAGAGATTGAAAAAAATGTGAAGAAAAAGCTGCATCAGATTTATGGAGCGTACCAATTATTAGTTATGAATTATGAGTTATTAGTTGGTGACGGGGGGATGTTGGATGTTGAAAAAATATTGAGCGGGCATGTATCGACGGCGGAGAGGGCGGGGTTTTATGAGGAATTCTACAGCAGGATATTCGGGGTGTTGGGGAGTGACAGGAAATTTAAAATTTACGATGCGGCGTGTGGATATAATCCTTTCTCGGCAGGGTATTTTATGAGTTGGGTTGAGGAATATCACTGTTCCGATATTGATGTGGTGTTGAATGATAATCTGAACAGATTTTTTCGCGATGCGGGGCTGGTAAATTTTTCGAGCTCGAACAAGGATTTGACGGTGGATCAGATCAATTTCGCTGATTATGATGTGGTTTTTCTTTTCAAGACATTGTCGTGTATTGAGAGACAGGAAAAAGGAAGTGCCGCCTTGATTCTTAAAAATGCACTTGCTGCAAAGAATGTGGTGGTAAGTTTTCCGTCTAAATCGATTGGTGGCAGAGAAAAAGGGATGGCTGAAAACTATGCTGTATTTCTTGACGGTCTTATAGAGGGGCTTGAGCTGATTAAGATTGATTTAACCTTCCCGAATGAGACGGTATATATCCTGAGCAAGTCCGTTTAGAACATATAGGTCGGAGCGAGGGAAGTTTCAGTTTGACCGGGTAATTTAAAGAGAGAGGTGTAGCGTTTTTGTTCCGCATTGTTTGAAACAGCAAGTTGTACTGCGCGCTTGCTTCCGACAATTATCAGCAATTCAGCAGCTCTGGTAATCGCCGTATAGATCAGATTCCGCTTGAGCATATAATATTGTTCATTTGTAAGCACCACTATTACGCAGGGGTATTCCGAACCCTGACTTTTGTGGATAGTGCATGCGTATGCAAGGGTAACATCATCGAGAGATGAATTACTGAATTTTACTTCCCGTTCCCCAAAATTGAAGATCAGTTCTTCCTCTTCATCGTCCAAGCCTGCCAGATAACCAATGTCACCGTTGTAAATATCCCTTTCATAGTCGTTCACAAGTTGCATAAATTTATCGTTCAACTTGAATGTAACATCCCCCTTTGTATAGATGACCTTCCCCTGATTCAGACCCTCCTGCAGGAGGTTGTTAATTGCATCGACCCCTGCATTTCCTTTGTACATAGGAGCAAGAATCTGTATGTCGGTGAAAGGATTAAAATTATACTTCGCAGGGAGGCGGTTCTTTACAAGGTCGAGGAGCAAGTCGGGGATTTTGTTGCTGTCATCCTCTTCCATAAAGAAGAAATCGCTCTCCTTCGAGTTGGAGAGATCGGGCATGAGCCCCTGATTGATCTTGTGAGAATTGGTGATGATTCTGCTTTGCTCTGCCTGACGGAAAATTTTATTCAATCTGATAATCGGAATCCGGTTATATTCGAGGATATCGTGGAGGATGTTACCCGGTCCGATGGCGGGGAGCTGGTCTTTGTCACCGACAAAAACGACCGTGGTTTCACTGTCCACCGCATAGAGAAGTGATGCCATCAGAAATGTATTGATCATCGAGACTTCATCTATAACGAGGAGATTTGCCTTTATCGGATTGCTTTTGTTATGTACAAACTTGCCTGTCTGTGAATCATATTCGAGGAGTCTGTGGATGGTTTTAGCTTCGAGACCGATTACTTCAGCCATTCTTTTTGCGGCTCTTCCGGTAGGGGCTGCGAGAGCAATTTTCAGTTTGCACTTCTTGTAAAGATCGATAATTCCTTTTAGAGTGGTCGTCTTTCCAGTGCCCGGTCCGCCTGTGAGGACGAGGAAGCCGTTCTCCGTACTGAATCTTACCGCTTCAAGCTGTTCTTCCGAAAAGTGTTTCAGAGTATGGACAAAGTTTTTGAAAAAATCGGTAGTGTCATCGTGTTTTGTTCTCGAGAGTTCCAGGATTTTTGTCTCGATAATTCTCTCGGATTCATAAACCTCGCGCAGGTAGACATTATCATTTACCACGAGTATTCTTCTTTCTGCAATCAGCTCGTTGAACTGCTTTTCATAAGAAGCAAGATCGACTGAGAGATTTTTTTGACAGAGAGTGACCAGTTGATCATAAGGGAGATAAACATGTCCGTCGCTGTTTGCCACATTTTCCAGAATATAGAGCACACCGCTTTTGATTCTCGGAGGAAAATCGTGATTCAAGCCAATCTTTTGAGCAATGGTATCAGCCGTTTTGAATCCGACACCTCTGATATCAAAAATCAACTGATAGGGGTTGGTCAGGATGACAGTTTCAGCTTTGTCGCCATATTTCTGCAATATTTTATTGGCGTGAGTGAGGGGGATATCATAGTTCTGGAGAAAAATAACCAGTTTGTGAAGGTTTTTTTGTTCATTCCAGCTTTCAAGAATTTTTTGAAGTTTTTTAGCTGATATACCGGGAACCTTCAGAAGTTTTTGCGGGTCTTTATCGATAATTTCAAGGGCCTTTTCGCCGAAGTAGTCGACGATAAATTTAGCCGAGTTTTTCGGGAGACCTTTAAGGGCGCCTGAGGAGAGATATTTCAGGATGGCGAGTTTTCCTTCCGGCTTCATTATCACTATTTTACTCACCTTAAGCTGGGAACCGAATTTGGGGTGGACAGTCCACTCACCTTCTGCTTCAACCCTGTCGCCTTCGGAAAGTTTCGGAAGTGTGCCCGTAATTATTTTCCCGGAACGGAGCCTTACGACCCCGAATCCGGTATCTTCGTTATAAAAGGTTATGCGTTCAATTTCGCCTTTAAGTTTGTCGGGCATATCTCTCTGGAGTTTAGACTCTTTTTACAGTTGTTGTGTTAGCCTGGTCTGAAGGATAAATAACAATTTCCGAAATATTGACATGAGGAGGTCTGGTTGCGCAGAAAACCACTGTGTCAGCGACATCAGCGGGATGAAGTGGAGTCAAACCTTTGTAAACATTTGCAGCCCGTTCAGTATCTCCTCGAAACCTTACAACGCTGAAATCAGTTTCAACCATCCCCGGATCAACCGTTGTAGCCCGGATGTTTTTGTCGTACAGTTCGAGTCTCAACGATTTGGAGAGGGCAAAAACCGCAAATTTTGTAGCGCAGTAAACATTTCCGTTGGGATACACTTCGCGTCCGGCAACAGAACCGATATTAATAATGTGTCCGCTTCCGTTTGCGATCATGAGGGGCACCACAGCTTTGGTAACAAAGAGGAGTCCTTTAATGTTTGTATCGATCATTTCGTCCCAGCCGTCGACATCACTTTCGTGGATGGGGGAGAGCCCTCTTCCGAGACCGGCGTTATTGACCAGGATGTCAATTTTTTTCCATTTGTCGGGCAGTCCCTCTATTAGAGTGAAAACATCTTTTCTTTTCCGGACATCGAGCTGCAGAGGCAGGGTTTCTATGCCAAATTCAGATGAAATAGAAGAAGAGAGGGAGTGAAGCTTTTCGATTCTCCGCGCAGTAAGAATAAGATTGCATCCTTCACGGGCGAAGGCTTTGGCTGTTTCCAGTCCGATTCCGGAAGAGGCACCCGTAATAAATACAATTTTTCCTTTGATGTTCATAAAATTTACCGTATTTTGTGATCAATTAAAAAAAACTGACTGCAATTTACCAAAAATTGAAATAAGAGTTATAAAATGGTCTTAAGTCTTCGAGAATCGTGGGATGCATCCAACAAAATAACACTGGATCTTCTTGAAAAAATACCGGAGCATTATTTGAATGTGAAACCGTCATACGGAGGAAGAAGTGTCGGTTCGCAGTTCTGTCACATAAATAATGTACGGGTTCAATGGCTAATGGCAATAGGTACAACAAAGCCTGAGGGACTGATAAAACTTCAGAAAGATGATCAAACCTACAAAACAAAAATATCTGAGGCACTGAGGATTTCATCCGACAGGTTTGGAGGTCTGATTGAGACAAGTATCAGAACAGACATGAAGGTGAAGGGATATCCAAAGGGGATAAACTCTTTTCTGGTCTATCTTGTTTCGCACGAGGCTCATCACAGAGGTCAGATTGTGGTCACACTGAAATCGGTGAATCTTCCGCTCGACAAGGAATTTCTTTTTGGAATGTGGGAGTTTTAGCAAGATAACTTGATCTTTAATGCTGCCCGGTTTGATTAGAATGAAAAAAAGATTTAAATTTACAGGTTGAGGATTTATATATTTAATAATTGTTAGAAGCAGTACACCGGAACACCCCGGGACTATGTTTTCTCCGGTGGAAATCGAGATGCCGGTATGCAGCTTTTACTAATTTTTAACAAACAAAGAGAACTAATGCAAAGAAGAAGAGTAGTAGTAACCGGAATGGCAGCCCTCACTCCGATTGGACTTAGTGTAGATGAATTTTGGCAAGGAATGATGGAGGGCAGGAGTGGAGCTGCAGAGATCACAAAATTTGACACTTCAAGAGTGGTAACTAAATTTGCCTGTGAGCTCAAAGGTTTCGATCCCCTGAACTATATTGACCGCAAGGCAGTACGCCGCATGGATCTTTTCTGTCAGTATGCCATGGCGGTTGCAAAAGAAGTACTTGAGGATGCCGGACTTGATCCCGAAAAGATGTCGTCAGATGATAAAGATGATACAGGCGTAATGATAGGATCAGGAATTGGTGGTATGAATGTATTCCAGGAACAGGCAAGGATACTCGCCGAACAGGGACCCAACCGTGTATCTCCCTTCTTTATTCCGATGCTGATTCCCGACATTGCTTCCGGGCAGGTTTCGATTGAGTATGGTTTCAGAGGACCCAACTATTGTGCCGTATCAGCCTGTGCAACTTCAAACCACAATTTTATCGATTCCTTTATGCTGATCAAGGAAGGTCAGGCGGAAGTGATGGTATGTGGCGGAACCGAGGGACCAATTTGCGAACTTGGCGTTGCGGGCTTCAATTCCGCTCAGGCACTCTCGAAAAGAAATGAATCACCTGAAACTGCAAGCAGACCTTTCGACAAAACCCGTGACGGTTTTGTGATGGGAGAGGGTGCCGGTGCACTCGTGCTTGAAGAACTCGAGCACGCAAAGAAGAGAGGTGCAAAAATTTACGCTGAAGTGGTTGGTTACGGACTGACGGGTGATGCCTACCACATAACCGCTCCCGATCCCGAGGGAAGGGGTGCGAGACTCGCCATGCACAGAGCATTGAAATATGCAGGGCTTGATCCTTCGGTAATAGATTACATAAACATGCACGGAACATCGACAGGACTTGGTGACATAGCAGAGACACAGTCGATTAAGGCGGTATTTGGTGAGCAGGCATATAAAATGAATGTGTCATCGACAAAGAGCATGACAGGGCATCTACTTGGTGCTGCGGGTGCTGTTGAGGCGATAGCTACGATTCTGTCGATCAGAAACAGTGCAATACCCCCCACAATAAATTTTGAATATCCTGATCCCGACTGTGATCTCAACTACACATTCAACACTCCTCAGAAGAAGAATGTTGAATATGCCATGAGTAATGCATTTGGATTTGGCGGTCATAATACATCAGTGATCTTTAAGAAATATGATGAATAACAACAACAACAACGAGGCTTGATTTCTATGAAAAATATCTATTCAATTCTACTCCTGATGGCTGTAATAAGCCTTACGGGATATTCCCAGACAGAGAAGTGGAACTATACAAAACAAATCCATTTCCCTCCGTCCGACACTGCTTTTGCAAGACCGTACCTGATTACCATGGATTCTGCAGGCGTGGTTTATGTGGTGACATCAAAAGCAACCACAGTAAATACTCACAACGCAATCTATTACCTGCTTCCGGGTGACACGGTAATGAAGAAAATGATCGACTTCGATTACAATGGTGATTCAGATTCTCTTACGGGAAATATCGGCGCCATCAGGGGTATTACTGCACTGAACAGAGACATCCTGATCAACTCGAACATTCCATACCCGAGAACTGCTCCCAACACAGTGGCAGCTCAGTATTTCTATCCAAATGGCGACACAAATCTTGTTCAGAAATTTGGATTTAATATCAACGGTGCAGGATACGGTACCTATCTTCACGGTGCTGCCATGACAAGAGACAGCATTCTCTTTACAGGTATTTCATTCCAGACCAGCATCAGGTTCTACAATTTCAGCTATGGACTAAACCCTCCTGCAAGAGGATCGTGGGTACCTTTGACTGTATATCCTCCTGTACCGGGTGGACCAACCAATGGATCCGATGTTGTCAGAGATGTTGCGCTAAACAGAAATGGTGACTACACCAATCCTGAAACACCATGGTTCACAACCAGAAACTCCAGATCTTCAAGTGAAGTAACGGGCGGTATCGCCATGTGGACAGGCGGAAGCCAGATCAATCCTCAGGCTTATACAGGTACAAAAATTTCTGATTTGGCTCGTGATCTTGATTTCTCCAGTGCGATTCCCAATGGTATTGATGTTGACAACAACGGTGTTCTTTGGGTTGCCGGTACAGATTCAACAAGACGCTGGGTTAAAGGCTACAATGTAATCGTGAACTTTGCAGACCCTGTTTTTGAACTTCCTGCGCAGTTCAGCTCCTCAAATCCGGATCCTACAGGTGCCCCGTTGACCGCACCCAGTGATGTAGTATTGTCGAAGGATGCAAGAACAGCATTTGTTGCCGATGGTGGCAGCCGTTCAGTTTACAAATTCGAATATTTCGATCCGACAAGCGTGGAAGACGGAGTTGTATCCAACCCAGTTAACTTCTCACTTGATCAGAATTATCCAAATCCGTTTAACCCTTCCACCTTCATCAAGTTCAGTCTTCCTGAAGCATCGAATGTAAAACTGTATGTTTCAAACTCGCTTGGTCAAAAGGTTGCTGAGATTTTCGACGGATACAAGAGTTCGGGAACACATTCAATGGTATTTGATGCTTCAGGTCTCACAAGTGGAGTCTACTTCTACACCATAGAGACAATGACCGGCAGACTGACCAAAAAAATGATGTTAATGAAATAGCGTTAAAGAGAAGGAACTCACATGGAATTTAATAGAGCAGCGGGAATCCTGATGCATCCAACCTCCCTTCCCGGGAAGTATGGAATTGGTGATCTCGGACCCGAAGCGTATAATTTTATCGATTTTCTTACTGCCGCAGGTCAAACCCTGTGGCAAGTTTTTCCCCTGGGACCGACAGGGTATGGTGATTCACCATACCAGTGTTTCTCAGCGTTTGCAGGTAATCCGCTGCTTCTATCTCCGGATGTGCTGACAGAGGAAGGTTTCCTCACAGAAGATGACATAAAGGATGTGCCGGCGTTTAATCCTGACCTGATCGACTACGGTTGGGTAATAGATTATAAAAAAGGACTTCTGCTGAAGGCTTATGAAGGATTCAAAAACAACACCAAAAAGGGTGTAAAAGAGAGTTACAACAAGTTTTGCAAGAGCAATAGCGAGTGGCTCGAGGATTATGCACTCTTTATGGCGGCAAAAGAGTATCATGGTGGAGCCTTGTGGACCACATGGGAAAAATCGATTGCAGTAAGAGATCCGAAAGAGTTGCCAAAATGGAAGAAAAAACTTGCTGAAGGCATCAACTATCAGAAGTTTCTGCAGTTCTGTTTTTACGATCAGTGGTCGAAAATAAAAGCCTATGCAAACAAAAACGGAATCACCGTAATTGGTGATCTCCCGATATTTGTTGCATACGACAGTGCTGATGTCTGGGCAAACAAAGAACTTTTCACAGTTGACGGTGACGGCAAACTGATTTGGGTAGCAGGAGTACCTCCTGATTATTTCAGTCCGACAGGTCAGCTTTGGGGCAACCCTCTTTACCGTTGGGATGAGATGGAAAAGGATGATTTCAAGTGGTGGAGAGACCGTATTTCTGCACTTCTGAAAATAGTCGACATAGCCAGAATAGACCACTTTAGAGGATTTGAAGCATACTGGCGGATTCCGGGAGACGCACCCACTGCCCAGACGGGCAAATGGGTAAAAGCTCCAGGAATGAAATTCTTCAGGACCGTTAAAAAGTACCTCGGAGATCTGCCAATAATTGCAGAAGACCTCGGGGTAATCACTCCACCGGTGGAAAAGCTCCGTGATACATTCAATTTCCCGGGAATCAAAATAATGCAGTTTGCATTTGGGACCGGGATGGAATCAAAATTTCTGCCTCACAACTACATCAAAAACTGCGTTGTTCACACCGGATCGCATGACAATGACACTACCCGTGGATATTTTGATGCTGCAAAAGGACAGGAAAACGATATCTACAAGTTTGCTCAGGATTATTTAAATTGCTACAAACACGAAGCGATGGTCTCTGCTGCCATTAAATCGGCATATGCTTCTGTGGCTAATACAGTTGTAATTCCGATGCAGGATGTTTTGAATCTCGGAACAGAATCCCGAATGAATTATCCCGGCAGATTAGGTGGTGGAAACTGGGCTTGGAGAGCAAGAAGAGAGGCATTCACAAGTGATTTGGCTGCCTACTACAATTACATGACCAGAATATTTGAGCGACCAAAACCTGAAAACGGGAACTGACAGGAGCACAGAATATGGGACTATTTGACAAGGTATTCAAGAAGAAGTTTGACGGTAAAAGAGAAATAAACCGGAACTCCCCCGAGTACAAGGCGAATATAAAGCTTGCCACGGCAGCACTACTCGTGCTGATGGCACATGCCGATGATGATTTCACCGAAGATGAGCATAAAAAAATAGTTTATCTGCTAAGGAAGAGATTTGGCATTTCCGGAGAAGAAGTGGAATCGTTAATTGTGGAGTGCCGGGGTCAGATAATTCCTGAAACTCAGGTGAGAGAGACGCTGAAGTTCATAGATGATAATTTTTATTTTGATGAGAAATATGATCTGATGAAATATCTGTATACCCTGATGCTGGCGGACTCTGATTTGAGTACTCACGAAGTCAAACTGTTTTCCACTATTTCCAGTGCACTTGGAATAAACAAGATTGCCCTGGAGACCATCAAAAAGGATGTGGAACGGGAGCAGTTATAGTCCTGACATAAAGTCGTATGTTTATTCAGCCCGGATGATCGATGATTATCAGGGCTGTTTTGTTTTTAAACAGGAAATAAGGCATGTAGTGAGGGTGAAAAATGAACTATTTTACCATTTGTTTATGTTAGATTTTCAGGAGGATAACATGAAAAAATATCTGTCTATAATTTTCGCAGTCGTAATGGTTGTGGTGGTAACAGGATTTATCACTTCAAAGAAGAGTGAAGCAAGCTCAAATTCAAATTCCGGTGTAAAAAGGAGTGAAATGGTATCTTCAGGTAAAAAACTTGGTGATTTTAAGGTGCAGGACATAGACGGCAAGGAAGTCGATCTCTCAGCCTATGAGGGCAAGGTTGTGTTGATTGTTAATGTTGCCAGTCAATGCGGATACACCCGTCAGTATAAAGGTCTCGAGGATATTTACAAGAAGTACAAAGATCAGGGACTCGTGATACTTGGATTTCCATGTAACGATTTTGGAGGACAGGAACCCGGTTCAAACGAGGAGATAAAGGATTTCTGTTCCACAAAATTCTCAGTTACCTTCCCAATGATGGACAAGGTAAAAGTGCTCGGCGAAGATAAATCTCCGCTTTTTGCATGGTTGACGGACAACAGTGTTACCGGTAAAAAGGACATCAAATGGAATTTCGAGAAATTCCTCATCAATAAAAAAGGTGAGATAGTCGAGAGATTTGTCAGCAAAGATGAACCGGATGGTGAGAAGATTACCGGAGCGATAGAAAAAAATTTGAATTATTAGTTATGATTTATTAGTTATGACTTGATTTGGGAGCAGGGAAAGAATCCTGCTAATTGTTGTGTTGAAGTTGTGTTGGGATAATGCCCATTGACGGGCATTGTCCCCTTTTATTTTAATCGTTTCAGGATGAGTAACAAATTCTGAAATTGCCCCCGCGATGGCTTTGCTTGAGCCCGGTTCCACGAGAATTCCTCTTTCATTATTTCCGATTTGTTCTGTGGTTCCCCCTGCATCTGTTCCGATCACGGGCAGACCGGTCATCATTGCATCGATTACCGAGAGGGAATACATTTCGTTATGAGTCGGGAGCACAAAAATGTCCATTGCAGAGAGCCACGAAATATAATCTTTTTGGAACGGTATCAGCTTCAGGGATGCCGGATTGTTTTTGGCAAGTTCTTTCAATTTTGAATAGAGAAGGTCAGCCTGTTCCTCGTAAACGACTTTTCCCGTATCGTCTACCTCTTTTACTGTCGGTTCGCCCATAATCCAAAATTCCACCTTTGAGGAAATTCCCGGTTCGAGATACTGAAGTGCTTCTGCAAAAATTCCCACACCCTTGCCACTGTCAATTCTGCTCATAACGGCAACAACAATTTTTTCATCGGGAGTCTTCATTTCTCTTCTGATCCGGTTTCTCGTCCCGGCAGACACCTTGTAATTTTCTGTGTATCTCCCGTATCTGACAAGTTTTACCGCTCCGTTGGGGACGGGGAGGTAGTTTTCACATTCCCGTTTTGAAAATTCCGACGATGTTATCAGTTCGTCCACACTTCCATACACAAAACGGTGCACAAAATCCTTTTTTGGACCCGTACCCATGTAAACAGCGTGAAGATGTTTAATTCCTGAAAGTTTCTTCAGCAGTGCTCCCGTGAAAACATCGTTTCGCGTATGTGAAAAGATCGCGCTTACACCATTCTTTTTGACAAACGCATTTAGCCGGAGCACCTCAATAAAAGAAAATTTAAGTTTTGTTGAAGTGTGAATTACAGCGATTCCTGCATCCCTGCATGCTTCATCCACGACTGAAAATTTTCTGCAAACCACGAAATTCTCAACCCCTGCTTTTTGAAGTTCGAGTATAAGATCGCGGACATAGAGTTCGCGTCCACCCCGGGCAGATGAGTTTATAAGGTGGAGGAGAGGCATATTAATCCAATAATGCAGTAATGCAGTAATGCAATAATCCAATAATGCAGTAATGCAATAATCCAATAATGCAGTAATGCAATAATCCAATAATGCAATAATGCAGTAATGGTTGTGATTGGAGAGTGGTGGACTGGATTTAAGAGGGTACCGGACATTCGGTTATGCATCTGAGGTTAGACCGGGAGATATTTCTTCAGTTCTGAGACAAGTATTTCTGGTGAAACCGGTTTGTAGAGCAGATTTGTTGCTCCTGCATTCATTGCAAGACGGGAGAGGTTGTCGTCGGGAGCATCGAGCACGGCAAATATAGGAATGGTTTTATAGACATTTGACGATCTCATTCTTTCGATTATTTCAACCGGTGACATGCCTGGAAGATTCATATCGAAAAAGGCGAGGTCGTAAGGTTCCGATTTAAGGGCATCGAATGCGGTAACACCCGAGTCGGCAGTAGTGAGAACAATCCGGCTGTTTAGAAGTATTTTGGTCATGTCTTCAAGAGCCTGTCTGTCGTTGTCGGCGTAGAGGGCTTTCAGAAATTCATCATCGGCGGGTTCAGGCTGATATTGTGTTTGCGATGGTTTGCGGTCATCCTGATAATCGTCTTCCTCTTCATATTCCTGTCGTGCCCGTTCTCTTCTGGCAGATTCCTGTCTTGCTTTCCTGATTTTAATAATCTCGGAGAATTTCTTTCTGATGGCAGTCAATGTATCCTGAAGTGCATCCACATCTTCCTGTGAATTCGTCAGATCGTTACTCAGAGATTTTTGGAGGTCGAGAATTTGTTTCAAGTCGGCTTCATATTCATCACGGAGAGCTTCGAGAGATGAAAGTTCCCTGTCAATGTCGCGAAGTTTTCTGTTTCTTATTTCGATTATACCCTTGAGGTTGACTGCTTCGATCTTTTTTGCCTGTATCTGTTCCAGCAATTCCTGATATTCATCATTGCTTTTAGAGTAGGCGATCGATTTGTCATTCATTTGCTGATTCAAACGGGTAATATTCTCAATCATCGCCTCTTTGGAGCCCGAAAGTCCCTGGATTGATCCTCTGATTTGTTCGAGAAGTCCGGAAGTAATTTGCCGTTCTTCGTTCAGGCGGTCAACCTGTCTGGTTAGCAACTGAACTTCAGCGTCGAGTGCGGAGGCTTTACTCAGCAGGGTTTCCACCTTTTTCGAGAGAGCGGTTGCTTCATCATTCAGGTTAGCCCTCTCGATTTTTATCATCTCGAGTTTTTTCTCGTTTTCCTGCAGTTCTTCAATAACCTGATCTGCTGCAGCCGATATTTTGGAATATCTGATTTTTGCTTCAGAGAATTCACGATCGAGGTGGGCAAGCTGCTCCTGCCTTTGTTTGATTGCATCGTCGAGGTCTGATTTCATTCGCATCAGTTCCCGCTCGATGGAAATTCTTTCCTGAACAACATTTTGTTCGAAGGCAGCCCGTTGTTGCAACATTTCGTTGCGCATTTTATTGATATCTTCGATCAGTTTTTTCTTGATCTGCTCCAGGTCACGGAGTTCAAATTCGAGTTCTGCTCTTTCCTTGAGAATGTCCTGCACTTTGTCGTAAACTTCATCGTACCTTACGCGCAGAATTTCAAGGTTGGAGTATTTTTCCTTGTTATACTTAAGTTCTTCGAGTTCCTGCTGAAGTCTGATAATATTTTCTTTTTTACCGGACTCTTCCTCTCTTATCAGTTTAAGGCCCTCATCGTACTCTTCAAACTCCACTCTTGCGGATTCAACTTTAGAAAGAAGTGTAATCAGTTCCTTCGAAAATATCTCCGTTTCCTTCTTTTTTTCAGTTATTTCAGTCTCAAGTTCACCAATAAGTTTCGACTTTGACTCGAGGTCACCGGAAAGCTGGCGGTGATTTTCTTCTGTTTTCTGGAGTTCGCTTCTTTTTGTGTAAACGAGGATGGAGAGGTCGGATTCCTCATTTCTGAGGTCATTTACTTTTCTGGTCAGATCGGCGAGTTCAACATTTTTAGAATCAAGATCATTCGATAACCGTTCTATTTCTCCATTGGCAGCTACGAGGTCCTCATGTTTTTCAAGGAGGTCTTCATACTTTTGAAGAAGTTCTTCGAATTCTCTTTTATAGTTTCTAAACAGACTCAAGACGCTTTAATTTTGATGGAAAAAGAGTTTTAATTCAATAATGCAATAATCCAATAATGCAGTAATCCAATAATCCAATAATCCAATAATGCAGTAATCCAATAATCCGGTAATCATTAAGGCAATGACCGGTTGGTTTACTGTTGAGTTTTGGTGCCGGTTTTTTTGTAAGCGGTGATGAACTCAAGAAATTTGGTTTTGGAATACGATTTACCTTCCTCGAGGTCACCTGTATTCTGGGAGTGGAGGAGACTGCCGTCACCTTCCAGAACAAAGAAATGGGGATAACCCTCAATCTTCGGGTAAGCAGAGAGAAAAGCCTCATTTTTATTTTCAGGGCTGAAATTTACTTTAAGAACCACAAAAGCATCGTGGAATGCCTTTTTAATATCATCATTCGTTTCCACGAATTCATCAATACGGTGGCACCAGATGCACCATTCGCCGCCCACATCAAGCAGGATTCTTTTATTCTGTTCGGTTGCCTGTTTTACTGCAGATTTCAGATCTTCGACGGGATTACGCGTCGGGTCGAACTTCTCCCGTTCAACTTTTCCTGCCTGAGCGAAAACAGACATTCCAAGGAAAGCTGCGAGGAGCAGGAAGTACTTAAAATAGCATGTCCATTTACTGCTGCACATAAATCACCAATTTTTTAATTCATCATGTTAATTTATGAAAAAAAGATCATAAGATAAAGAGTTTTGATGATTTGTAGTAACAATAGATGTGTAAATCTTTAATATTGAGAGGGCGGGCGGCACTTCCTAAATTTGCATCGTAAATTTTGAAGGTAAATATGAACGAGGAAGAGTTAAAAAATTTGTTCAGTGAGCTCATCGCTGCTGCCGCTGCGGGGAAGGCTGATGAGATAAAGCGGGGGATAAGCGAGACACTAGGATCACCGGATGCTTCCGAATTGATACCCGAGTGGGACAGGGAATACCCGGGGTATTTTGAAGTGGTGTCAGTCGATCCTGCAGTGTTTGCTCATCAGTTAAAAAAGTTCAGGGAGCACAAGGAAAATCTTGCCGACCTTGAGAGGAGGAAAAAAGAGGAAGGGGAGACGGTCATCAAAAAAGTGAAGGAAACATTGAAGAGGGCGGAGAGGCTGCGCCCTCCGATGGAGACTGGGAGTTCGGGAAGGCACTCGCTGGCAGGCAACAGCCGTTTATTGAAAAGCATAATTAATCAAATCACTAATTAGAGAGGGAAACATGGCTTACGAGTCAATCAACTCAGGTGTGGTATCTTCATCAACAATGAATGCTGCCAACGCAGTACCTGATGTAGAGAAGATACTTTATTTATTAAAACCATATCAGACACCGCTGCTTCAGTTCCTTTGGTTCTCGGGGCGTAAATCGAAGGAAGTAAGGAGTCCGTTCGCAAAATTCTCCTGGTTCGAGAGTGAACTTTTCCCGCACCAGACGACAAACAAAACAACCATTTCTGCCCTGGGTACACCGGCAACAATCACATTGAATACATCAAACTGCAATTCGCTGTCGATCTTCAATCTTGATGATATAGTACTCATCGAAGAAACAGACCAGATGGCTTTTGTCTCATCGAAGTCGACGAATCAGGCAGTTCTCACCCACATCGATGGCAGCTCTAATCTTTCGTCACTTCAGACTGAAGGGATGTATCTGAAAATTATCGGCAGCCGCAATTCGGAATATTCAGGTGTAAGAACTGCTGTAAGTGTAAAAGAAGTGGAGAAATTCAACTATCTGAACATTTTCAGCGAAAGTGTTGCCACCACCGGAAGACATCAGGCAGGAGAAAACTATACGGACGGAGTCGATCATCCTGCACTGGTTGCAAAGAAAATTGAGGAAATGAAGCTGCAGGCGGAGCGATATTTCCTTTTTGCACCGGGTCAGGGGTATGCCACTGCCGGCAATTACAGGACAACCTGGGGGCACGGCTTTCTTGGGCGAATACTTACAAATGTGAACAGTTATTCACCGTCACTCGATGAAGATACCTTCGATGATCATTTGAGAGAAGTGTTTCAGAAGGGATCTAACAGGAAAATTCACATTTGTGGCAGTGGTCAGCTTTCTGAAATCAATAAATTCATTAAGAACAGGTATGAACTGAATCCAAATCCTGCAGTTTCAATCTACGGAGTGAATGTCAGGGAGTATCTGACACCCTTTGGGAGCGTGGATATAATCTGGAATCCTGTGATGGACGGGAAATTCACTGATTACGGATTCACAATCGATGCCGACAAGGTTAAACTTCGTTTCATGGCAAACGATAAAAAAGGAAGCAGGAAATTCCGTATCGAGGAAGGAGTGGAAACCCCGGGTGTGGATGGAACAACCACAAAGATACTTATGGACCTTGGCATCGAAATCCACAATGAGGAATGCCACGGGATACTGAGGAAAGCAGTTTAGGAGAGACTCGAGAACTTGAGAACCTGAGAACTTGAGAACCTGAGAACTTGAGAGCTTGAGTACCTGAGTACCAGAGAACTTGAGTACCTGAGAAATTTGGTACTGAAGTCACTCGAGTCTCTTAAGTTTCTCAAGTTTCTCAAGTCTCTCAGGTCTCTCATATCTCAAAAAAATGAAAGGAGAAACGGAAATGAAATTCGTAAGTAAATACAGGAGATACTCGATAACGCTGGCAGGGAAGAAGTTTTCATTCGTTCCCGAGGGGGTTACGGGAGTATACTTCACGGATGATGAAGACGCGATAGCTGCTCTTAAAGGGTCTGTGGCTTTTGGGAGGGATTATCACGAGACAGGGGAAGTCAGGGTTGAACAGGTCACAGGGAAAGAGACGGAAGGGGGAGCAACGGGGAAAACCGGTGAGAGGGGGAAGAAAAAATGACAACTGCAGAGATGGTCACGAGAGTAAGATCGCTTCTGGATGAAAGGGAGGCAGGTTTCTGGAGTGATGCCGAGGTATTGGATGCCTTGAATGACGGTCAGGATGAAGTGGTGAACTACTGTCTGTTTGTCTTTGCTGAGGGGGGAGTGGAAGGAGAGCTCCCCCTCCTTCTTACGCCGCTTGAAACGGAGCAGACAATCGAGCCGGTTACTGCGGCTGATATCGCTCTCCCGTCAGGTTTTATGTATCTTCTCTCGGTAAAATGTGCTCCCACATCGGGAGCATTATTGAAGCCTTGCATGATCCGGAGCACTTCCATGGCAAGATATGCACGGGAGCACAACCGTTTCCTGAAACCGGATGGAGCAAACCTGTATGCCTTCCTGAGGGGAGGTAAACTGGTCTTCGAACTTCCTCTGGTAAACGGCAGGGTGGTAATAAATTATCTCAGGAAGGCAAACAGAATATCAGAGGTGCAAAACAGCGAATTGCCCGATAATGCGTCAGGAGCAATTATCTCGTATGCCGCAGCACTTCTGCTCGAAAAGGATAAACAGAATGAAGAAGCCGCCGGTTTTTTTGGAATGTTTACCAACAAAATTGAAATGTTATCACAATTATAAAGGAGGGGAAAATGGCATCAACACTGGCAGAACTAAGGGATCAGATCGTTATAGATGCGAATGTGCAGGGGAATCCTTTGTTTCCTGTTAACAGACTGAACAGAATTATTAATCTTGCACAAAGGTCGATACAGACAGAGTTGAACGGACTTGGGATGAAGAAATGGGAGACGAGAGTTGTTTTGAGCGAAAGTATCCGTTCGACAACCTTTGTTGGCAAGCCTGTTGTTTCGGTTACACTGAATGAAGAGAATTTCCCGCAGATGCTGGAGAGTCCCAGATCGATTATCTTTATTGAGTGCAGTGACGGAGTGGCGCACGGTCTGGCATTTGAAGTGGATCTGGAGAGATTCAAAGAGCAGATCGACAACACCTGGCTGTCACCGACCACAGGGTCAGCGGTTTTCATGCGACTCGCAAATCAGGTACTTGTTGCACCCGTGGAGGTTAACTCACTTGTGGCTTATTATTACAAAGCTGCAGCGGATCTCGTCAATGACAATGATGAAACCTCGATACCGATGGAGTTTGAGGAATATGTTATCAAGAAAGCGGTAGCGGAGATCGACGGAATTTTGGGGAATCTTGAAGCAAAGCAGGTAAAAACCAAACAGATTCAGAGTGAGATTTCGGCAGCATATCAAAAATTTCTCGAGAAGCAGGGTGAACGCGGAAGGCTCGCAAAGGAGAACACCAGAGGTCTTCCGGAAAATATCAGATACAATATGGGTTATTGACAATGGACACATGGATAATGGCGGGAGCAGTGAAGAGAATAAACGAGTTGCCGGATCCCCTGTTGCTTGGCGAAGGTGAAGTGCAGGAGATGATAAATCTGGTACTGGATGATGCAGGTTCGGGGGGAGTTCCTGTGCGGAGGGGGAGTTGGAGAAATTCCTCCCTCCCTTCCCTTTCTTCCGAAATCTCAGGCCTCTTCTCATTGAGAACGGTTTCCGGTGGGGAGTTTCTTGCAGCGATTGCCGGAGGGAAACTTTATGTTTCAAAAGATGGGACCGAATCGTGGGTTGAGGTTTGTACAGGACTGGAGCATTCAGAATACTACGGAGCACTGGACACAGGTGGAGGGAGATCCCTGATATTCAGCGGTTTCTCGAACAGGGTTGCGGGGGGAACGGATTTTGAAGAAGTGACATCCCCGGGAATCGAACAACCCCTAATTTCGGGTGATACTCCCGTTGTTGTTGTTCAGCATGATACAGGCGGGAGCATTCCCCAGGGATGGTATAACTATGTACTGGTTTACGAGTCCGGAGAGGGGGATTTCTCTTCCCCCTCGCAGCCTTTTACTGCTTACAGGTCGCATACAACCGGTTCGACTGGATTTTCAGGCACAGCCAACAGAGTAGAGATCAGCAATTTACCTGTTCCTTCCGATCCAAGGGTGGTAAGAAAAAAGCTTTTCAGGACGAAGGCTGTCACTGCATCTTCACTCTCGAGTTCACCCTTCATTTATTACGAACTCGCGGTACTGCCGCCTGATGAGTCGGATTATACCGACAAGTCGCATGATGATGAACTTTCATCGTGGCGGATCGCAAAATTTACATCCCTTCCTGCAGGTCTGTCATACTGCTTTAATAAAGGGAGGTTATTCACCGGGAATATCAGAATGCAGGAAATCAACTTCTTTGAGCCTCCTTTTTCAAATGACGGTGCAGGCATCAGGATATTTTCAGGCTCGGGTGTGATAACAGGAGGAGAAATTTGGAATGCTTCGGAATACAGATATCGCATTGTTTATATGGATGCGAACGGGACTGCAAGCCGGCACATCGAGACACCATCAATTCTTACTCCGGGTGAGGAGTTTGAGAACATGGCAGCAATAACTCTGAATTACATCCCGTTTCTTCCTTCTGCAGAATCCACAAGAATAGTTGAGAAAAGGCTCTACAGAACAAAAAAGGACGGGAGCACCTTCTTCAGACATCCTGTAAAACTGACACTTAACCAGATTGCATTCACAGATACTCTCGGTGATGACGGTCTTGGTTTCGAAACATTTGACAACAGTGTAAAAATTACCGATTTCCCATCCACGATAGCTTTTTCCGAACCCGGGAATTTTTCTCATTTTTACCGGAGAATGTCATCTCGCTTCCGCAGGGGAGCAATGCCGGGATCATCTCCATATACGATGATGTTGATGGCATCTTAATCTTCACCGGCACCTCAATCAGTAAATTATATACTACCGGTGATCCCGTTACCTGGCGGATTGTAACCCTGGAAAACCGGACCGGCGTCGGGGACAGAAATTCGGTGCTTCGAACGGGGAGCGGGATCTGGTTTTTTTCCAATGGCAGTATCAGGAGATACAGTGGAGGAGAGATTACTGCTCCGGGTGAGTTGCTGCTTAAAACATGGTCACAGGTTGAATCATTCTATCCGCCTGCCTGGTTATCAGAGAGGGGGTGGTGCTGTTTTCCTCTGAAAATGAAGAATGGTTCGTCAATGCTGCTCATTTATGATGAGAAGACAGGTTCCTGGTACAAATTTACTCATTCGGGTCTGAAGGGAGTATCGACTTTCTCAGGTGGTGCCGAAGAACTGCTTCTTGCATGGAAAAGTGGCACAATCTGTGAGTACAGGTCTTCTCTTTTGTCAACTGATAACATCGGAGAATTGGATACAGAGGTGGAAGTTGAGCTGACAGGCAGGGCATTTTCATATCAAGGTTACGATCTAATGAGGGCGAGAAAGTTGAGAGTATATTATGAGTCACTCCCTGGTGAAGTGGAGATTACACTTCAAAACGACTCAGGTGAGCTGACTGTCGGATATCCAGTAACAGAGGAGTCGGAGTCGATCAAAATTATCCCTGTTTCACAAATGACAGGGACAGGGGAGTTTTGCCGGAGAATTGCGGTAAAAATAAAGGGAACAGGGTTAAAAATTTTACGGATGATAAAACTTGAAACCAGGAGGATCAGGGCATGACGAATGTTCAAGAGATGCGTAACTGGTTTGCACCGGCTGTAGCACATGGTGACCGGTTGCCTGAAAACGGCAGTCTCGATGACGGGACCTTTTTTCTTTTGAAACGGGAGGGGATTAAAATACTTTTTCTGTTTACGGGGGGAGAGAAGTTACAGGTGGCATCAATACCATACATAACTTCGGTGCTCCCGAATCCGGAAGCAATTCCGGAGTACACCAGAATTTTACATGAATCCGGCGGAGAGACAAGTGAATATATTTTAGTTAAAAGCAAATGGGTTAAAATAAATTAGGAGGGAATATGCCCGGAGCATCAGGTGGCGACACCTATAACTACATAATGGAAGAACTGTTGAGATCGGCTTTGGGGAGTGTTTTCCCGGGGAGTGTTTCGGCAGAATCAATAAAAGGGATGTTCGGAAACAGCGGAATCGCCGGAAACTATAACAGCAGCATTTCCGGGATAAAAAAGACTCTAAGTGATGAAGTCTCTTCGGGGAGCAAGGCTCTAGCCGAACAAAGAGCTCTTGGAATCAGGGAGCTGGAGAAATCGAGAGGTGGAGCGATCGACGAATTGAAAAAATCTCTGGTTGAGGCAGGGCTAAACAAATCAGGGGTGGCGGCAAACACCATGAATAAAATCTATGAGAGCGAATCGGATGCCAAAAATTCGCTGGTGACCAAAATTGCTGCCCTTGACGAGGAGAGTCGAAAAGATGCAATAAACAAACTGCTCGGAATTGAATCGGTATCGGCATCTCTTGGAGCGAGTGACCGGCAGTCAGAGCGTGATTTGTTTTCTCTGTTGGGGAATCTGAAACTGTCGGGTGACAGAAACAGAATGTTAAAAGATGAACTTGATCTCAAAAAACTCGCTTTTGAAGAGGGAAAGACGGGTATTGGTGGTGTAATTGGATCAATCCTTGGGAGTCTTCTCGGAATCACGGGCGGCGGGCTTGCTCTTGGTGCATCTGACGAATTAAATAATCTGATCTTTGGATCAAGAAAATAGGGGAGGAATCGATGGAAATATTATTTGGTCTTCTTGGTGTCTGGTATCTGGCACTGTATGGTGCGATAACCAGTATCATCACTGAAGCTGCATACATGATTGCAAGAGGTTATATCAGAAAAAGGTGGATGCTGGTAGTTACAGCTTCCGTTGTCACCCTGCTGGGTGATGTTTCAACCGGGGAGATAACGACTTCGGTTTTGTCGATTCTCCTTGTGGCGTCATTCAGCATTCTGTTTTATACTTATATTGGTGAATACACAATTAAGCGGATTTTCGAGTATATCCGGGGAGAGAAAAAGATTGAATAGGTGGACAGCAGTTGCAGTTTGTGTCGTTTTGGGAGCATTGATCTTCTGGTTCGTGGCACGAAACAACACCGGGAGCACGCATACGGGAGTACGGATTATTGAAAAAAGTGTAGTCAGGGATACTGTTTACTCAATCAAATATCAGACAATTGAGAAGGTAAAGCCGGTTTTTACCGTGGATACAGTGGAAGTATTCGTTGTTTCAAGCGATACGACGAGTATGGAAAACCGTGCTCCCGTCTTCACCGCCTCGCTGGATACCGTGATGTTTGATTCATCACTTTCGCTTGGGATAAGATACAGGTCACCTTCTCCCCTTGACGCAGAATCTTTTTTTGAGATAGATGCGAGACTCAAAGAAAGAAAGGTGAGAGAGGTGGAAACTGTTTACATCGAAGTGGAGCCGGATATTCTAAGCAAATGGCTCCATTTCGGCTTGGTGATAGCCCCGGGGTACGGGATACTTAATAAACAAACAGACATATTCATAGGAATGGGGGTAATGATAGGCTTATGAAACGAAAAATAAAACACCTGAACGAAGGGGAATTCATAAGGGAAGTATATCCGAAGTCACAGATTGTCCTTCACGGGACGGCGTCTTCTTCTGCGGCGGGGGTTGGTGACTGGTGGAATTTGCAGAAAGGAGCTATTGCCACGGCTTTTGCAATCGATAAAGGGGGTGAGGTAATCGAACTTTTCCCTGCCTGTTACTGGGCATATCACACCGGAAACGGATCGGCATACGATGCCCGCAACATTGGAATTGAGATAGCAAATGAAGGCTATCTGAAGGAGATCAACGGCAAATTTCATTGGAATGCGGGCTCGGGCTGGCAGGAATATACGGGTGAAGTCTCTGACTTTAAATCCACATGGCGGGGGTTTCGATACTTTGCCGGATTTACTGAAGCTCAATATGAAGCAACTGCAAAACTTTGTGCTGATCTTTGCTGTTTTTTTGATATAAAACCATCGGTACAGGACAGTTTTGAATATTCGCCTTCGTATCTTGCATATAAAGGAATAGTAAAACATTGCAATCTTTATTCAGGCAAGCTCGATGTTACGCCGGCATTCGATCTCAATAAATTTAAAACTCTGTTAAATAAATATCTGTAAGCAAATTGTCGAACCTTAAAGAAAGACTTGAATTTCATTATAAAGCATTCGGGCGGGATAGGCTCTCGCCCGACCCGCTGGAGATTCCCCACCGGTTTACTTCACCTCAGGACATTGAGCTCGCCGCTTTTTTTGCCGCGAAATTCGCGTATGGTTCGGTCGATCAAATCATTAAAAATGTAAACCGGTTGCTTGAACTTCTGGATGATTCTCCGGCTGTTGTGTTAAAGGATTCGGTGCATCTTGAGGAGAGAGTCGAGGGATTTTATTACAGGTTTTATTCGTCACAGGATGTCGCAACACTTCTGCTGGGAATTCAGCATTTTATTTCAAAATATGGCGGAACGGGGTTAAAACCTCTGTTTATGGAGGGATTTAACGGGAATGGCAGCCTGAAAGAGGGAATTCAGCACTTCAGCAGTTCGTTTATTGATTTTGCAGAGAAGTCGGGAAGACTGACGAGAGGATTTCGCCATTTCTTTCCTGAACCTGACAGAGGAAGTGCCTGCAAGCGAATGAACTTGTTCTTAAGGTGGATGGTTCGGGAGGACGAACTCGATTTCGGCTTCTGGAAAGAGATTGGGAAAGAGAATCTGATAATTCCGCTCGATTTACACATCGCAAGAATCAGCAAGGAACTCGGACTCACGAAGAGAAATGATTCATCATGGAAGACAGCGGCAGAAATCACAGACCGTCTCAGGGAATTCGATTCTGATGACCCCGTAAAATATGACTTCGCCTTGTGTCACATCAGTATGAGGAAGCTAAAGTTCTGAGTTACTTTATCTCTTCAAAGCCGCAGAAGTACCATTTACTGTCGGTTTTGGAGAGATAAATTCTCAGTTTATTGAAAACGAGTTGTCTGCTGACCGAGTTTAAAGCTGTGGTCAGCTTTTTTTTGTCCTCACTGTTTGTTGAGGGGTCAGTGTCGATAAACTTTTTGATTTTCATCATCCTGTCACGGTCGGGCATGGTAATCAGGACAGGGGCTTTAGCAGGATTATAGTTTTTTACGGGGCGGAACGAGAAGAAAAATCTTTTATAGGGAGCCATCCCTTTTGGGAAAACCATCTGCAAGGAAACCGCGGTTACACTTCCCCCTGAAAATTGGGCATGTATGAACGGAGTGTTGTCTTTGGCGAGAGAACCAATGCCCTCTTCACTTCCGTCCAGTCCATAAATCATCAGTGAAGTGGCGGTAAGAAGCAATCCGGAGAGTGATGCATCATCCAGTCGGGAGATTGAGATATTATCTTTACCACCCGGCAGGTTACCTGCCGGCGCTTTTTTTACAACGGGGGGATTGAAGGTCAACTCCTTCATCAGATTATCGACCTGTCTGACCCAGAATTTCCTGTTTTTATATTTCTTGATCAGTTCCCGCTTTAGAAGTTCGGCATCGAGTCTCTTTTTGAAAAAACCTGTTGTTACTTTAAATTTAGTCTTTTTGAAAGCCGGATCATCAAAAATTTTAACAGTCAGACCTTTGCTTGCCCATGCTTTGGCGTTCCCTTTTGCCTCAGCTTCAGTTGTGGTTGAATGAAGGACGACTGTGAAGAGGTCACGGGGAATTGCCGGTGAAGTGGAAATAAGCTCAGGGACCGGACCCGAGAGTGAATCGACCGTAAAACCCGGCGGATAGGTTACTTTCGTCGAATCACTTTTTTGAGCAGGCGTTATGACCGACATTATGCCCAAAAGGAGGGCAGTAAATAATGATGATCGGGACATATGAGCAAAACTCCGTTTTACATCTTTAATTTGTGCAAAAGTAAGACCATTAAAAAGCAGATTTCGCTTTTCGTACAGAAGTAATTTCAAATTTAAGATATTCCATCGCAAATTTCAAATTTCTGTTTAAATATCACATCAATGTAAAAATTTTTTTCATAATTTGCGGTGATAAATACAGAAACTTATGTGCAAAAATCTGAACTTTTAATATGACCAAGAAATTAGACCGGGAACGCATTGATGTTCAGGTTGAAACCGTAGCGATAACAGATCCAGGAAAAGAAAGAGAGCGAAACGAAGACTATTTCGGCTACCTTTCAGGTGAGTTTGGTTTCCTGTTTGTGGTATGCGACGGTATGGGTGGTTCTGCCGGAGGTGAGCTTGCCTCGAAGACAGCAGTGGATACCATTCTTGAGCATTTTGACAGTGTGACAGAGTATTACACACCTTACAAGGAGTTGCAGGCTGCTTTCGCGAGAGCAAACACAAAAATAAGGCAGATAGCATTGGAGCGCCCTGAATATGAAGGGATGGGTTCGACTGCCGTTGCTGCCTTGATAATGGATGACAAACTTACCCTTGCACATTTGGGTGACAGCAGAATTTATCTTTACAGAAACAGGAAGCTTTTTCCTGTGACAAAAGACCACTCCCTTGTCCAGTCACTCGTTGACCGCAAAAAGATAAAGGCTTCCAAAGCTGCAAATCACGAGCAGAAACATATAATCACCAAGGCTCTTGGACCCCGTGCAGCAGCAACCGCTGAAGTATCTGATTTTATCAAGCTGTATAATGGTGACAGGGTGTTGCTTTGTACAGACGGACTAACCGGTGAGGTCTCCGGGAGGGATATCAAAACAATCCTCAAGAAAAACAACATTGAAAAGGCAGCCCAGATTCTTGTCGATACCGCGAATTCCAACGGAGGCAAGGATAATATAACAATTCAACTGATTGAAATTTCCGGATGCAGTAACCTTCCTTTAGGTTATGTTGACAAGAATCCCGTCCATAAACCGAGAAAATATGAAAATATTTTTATCTGGTTCCTTTATCTGACAACAATATTGCTTGTGTTTGTTCTCGGGTATTTCTCCTATAACTTCTTCTTTAGATAGGGCAGAAGGCTGAAAGGAGAAGGCTGAAGGCTGAATGTAGAGGGCTGAGAGAAGAAGGCTGAAGGCTGAAAACAAATATTCGCTATTCATCCCTCGCAATTCAACCTTCACTATTCATCCCTCGCAATTCAACCTTCACTATTCATCCCTCGCAATTCAACCTTTACTATTCATCCTTCGTCCATCAAAATTCATCTTTTTTTTGAGGAGCGTGGTGATTAGATTTACGGCTGAATTATTTATAAATATGTTGTGAAAAATAGAGAACAGAATGAAAAAATTATCGTTTATTTCAGCCTTGTTAGTGGTATTGTTGTTTGCAGGTTGCGGAAAGAATCCACAGACATACCTTGATGAAGCAAAAAAATTAATTGAGGGCAAAAAATTCAAGGATGCAATCAAGGTTTACGAGACCATGATAAAAGAGATGCCTGAAAGCGACAGCCTTGTAGTTGCGTATTTTAATCTTGGAAACCTGTATCGCATGCCTGAAGTAGCAGAGACATCAAAGGATAAGCTTTCTGCGGTTGAGAACTACAAGAAGGTTTTCGAGAAATTCCCTAAATCACCCTATGCACCGATAGCTCTTTTCAATTCCGGATTTATATACGGCAACGAGTTGAATGATATCAAGAATGCAACAGAGAATTATAATTTACTGATCAAGAATTTTCCGGATCACGAACTTGCAAAGATTGCGAAAGATGACATGGCAACTTTGGGCAAGACCCCCGAAGAACTCCTGAATGAAAAACTTAAAGAGCAGGACAAAAAAGCCAAGGACGGCAACAAAGAAGTTGCTCATCCATAAGCCGGCAACTGGCAATTAGATGCCGTTGAAAGGGAACGAGGATCACAGAAAATATCTTGATCCGGCGGTTATTTCAAAGCTCGCCTCTTTAGACATAAAAACAAAATTTGTGGTAGAGGGCTTCATGCTTGGTTTGCACAGAAGCCCCTATCACGGTTTTAGTATCGAATTTTCCCAGCACAGACCCTACATTCAGGGCGATTCCCTGAAAGATGTTGACTGGAAGATCTATGGCAAGACCGACCGTTATTTCATAAAGCAATACGAAGAAGAGACAAATCTCAAAGCTCATATTCTTCTTGATACCAGCGGATCGATGAGATTTGCTTCTGAAGGCAACATTTCAAAACTTGAATACGGGAAGATTCTTGCCTCTGTTTTGGCATATATGCTGATCAAACAAAACGATGCTGCAGGTCTGTACCTTTACAGTAACAAAATAGAAAAAGTACTCCCTCCAAAAGCAACCCGGATTTATCTTGACGAGATAATGAAAGCGTTATCCACAGCCGAAGGGTCCGGCATATCTGACACGGCGGCGTCTGTGGCGGGAATTGCCGATAAAATTACCCGGAGAGGGTTGATTATTGTAATTTCAGATTTGTTCGAAGACCCTGATAACATATTGGAAGCGATAAAAAAACTGACCATCTCGAAGAGCAGAGTAGTGGTTTTTCAAATTGTTGATCCCCTTGAAAGAAGTTTTGCATTTACAAAGGATGCCATATTCAAGGATATGGAAACCGGTTCGGAAATTTCCACGCAACCACAGCAAATTGCAAAGGCATACAAAGAAGCATTCGAGTCGTTTACCACCAAAATCAAGTCAGGTTGCTTGAACAGTGGAATCGACTACAATTTGATTGACACTTCGCAGCCGTTCGATGTGCCGGTTTCAACATTTCTTAGAAAGCGAATATAGCCTGCCGGCAGCATGAAAGCCGGATGACCGTCCTCACACCCGAAAACACCCGCAAATATTAAGTTAGTAATACAAACAGATTATTAAAAATAATTAATAAGAAAAGTAATTAATGTACTATTTAAAGAAAATTAGTAAGAAAAATTACTATTTTAGTTAAAAGGTATTATTTTTTTTTAGAAGCCATATCAGAGGGAAGGATAGCTTCCCGGAGGTTCTGCACTGTACGCGAAAAACAAGATATTAAAACCGGCAATCTTCATGTTGCTCTATGCCATATTAGTGGCAATCGGAGTGGAGATTCATCTTGGTGTAGAGCAGGTAGCTCCGTTCTGGCCCGCAAGTGCACTTTTACTTGCAGCTTTATATTATTTTGACCGTAAAGATCATCCCCTGGTCTATATATTGGCGGTAATACCACATACTCTTCTCAATATGTACGATGGCAGCGGATTATTGCTGTCGTTTCTGTTTTCTGTTGCCAACATAGGCACTACCTTTCTGCAGTATGAGTTCCTGCTTCGCGTCAGTCCAAATCTGTTACAGTTCGAAGACACTTTTGAGATACTCTATTTCATAATCAGCGGATTTGTCAAGAGTCTTATGGCGGCAACTCTGGGTGCAATATCCATAAGTCTGCTTACCAACCAGACGGCCAGTTCCATTGAAGTGATTAAGGTATGGGCTACTGCCGAGTGGGTCTGCCTGCTTTATCTTACTCCCGTCTTTTTTGTGTTTGCAAAGACAGGTATCAGCCTTCAAATCGCAAAAGTTCCGAACAGAAAGCTGGCAGAGGGATTTCTTCTCGCGCTTTATATCCTCGGAATTGCAATATTTGCTCAGACCCAAATGAGCGATCAGCGGGAATTTTTGTTTAAATATCTCGCCATGCCGGGGATAATATGGTCGCTCTTCAGATTCAGAACCCGCACAAATTTTTATGTCCTTTTGGGATTTTTTCTCCTTCTTGTAGCAAACCTGCTGGAGAATGAGGGATTGTTCAGGTACAGGGAAGAGGAGTTGAAGACAACCATACTTGATATGAATCTTTATGCTTCTGTAATCGCATCGATCTCATTGTTTATTTTGGTGTCTTTAAACCAGCAGAAAAGGGGACTCAGGCTGGTTGAGGACGGGAGGAAAAAACTTAAGGCAATCTTCGAAAATGCTCCGGTTCCATATATTATTCTCGACAGCAGCGGAAAAATTATCGACTGTAACGAAGAATTTTGCAAAATGTTCAACGATAAAGGGGAGTGTAACAAGAATAAAAAAATAACTGATTTGCTCACGGAAGACTCTGCCGAAAGATTTGACCGCTTCCTTGCTTCAGGGAAGGATGAACTGGAAGACATACTGGAATTTTTGAATTCTGCCGGAGAGAAAATCATTGTTCATTTCAAAATGAGAAAAAATTCCGAGTTTGAAATCAGTTTTTATTGTTCAATGGAGAACATCACCGAAAAGCATCAGATAGAGACCGCAGCCCGCTCTGCGGAGGAGAGATACCGTTATCTTTTTGACCATTCACCTGAAGGGATACTCGTTCTCGATCCCAATTCGTTCAGGATAATCGAATATAATCTGGTGGCTGCCGGACTGATTGGAGCGGGGGAAAATGCGAATTATAATTTCCTTCAACTCCTGAAGTTGAATAAAGAGGAAGAGAAAAGACTTTTTGACAAAGTAAACGCGGGTGAAATATTTACGGGTTCAGTCAGTTTTGGCAAACCCGGAAATACAAGGGCGTACCTTGAACTCACCTTGAGTAAAGTGGTAATAAACAAAAAAAGATCGCTTATCTGTCTCATTCGTGATGTAACAACCCAGAAGAAATCCGAAAGGACGAGAAAGTTAAACAGACTCAGACTGGAGTCGTTGTTAAGGTTAAAAGAGAGTCTCTCCGGAAACAACCTTGAGTTTCTCGGTGAAATTGCAGAAGAAGCGAAGGCAGTAACTGAAGCGAAAGAGAGCATAGCCTTTTTCTTCGATGAAGGAGAAGTGCTGGTCGCCCATTACAAAGATGAGATATTGCTGAGCAGTGCATTCAGGTACGATGAATTTACAACGAGTCAGATCGCAATCGAGTGGTCGGAACTGTTTAATTCCGACATACCATTTATGAGAATAAAGGAGATCTACGGCTCGGACGGCTCCAACACTAATCACTTCATTGGATATCCAGCACTTGAGATGAAGTACCCTGAAATAGCCATTGGAGTGGTTTCTCAGACTGATTATGATGAAGGGGATCTGGATCATTTTACACTCTTCTGCGAGTCGATAAAAAGTGTCGTTTCCAAGAATGCTGCCGACCTTGAAAACAGATATTTATTGCTTGCAGTCCAGCAAAATACTGCATCGATAGTTATTACCGATCCCAAAGGCAATATCAAGTATGTCAATCCGCAATTTGAGAAAATAACGGGTTACAGTTTTGAGGAAGTGAAGGGGAAAAACCCAAGAGTATTAAAATCAGGCGAAACACCGCCGGATGAGTATAAAACCATGTGGGAAACCATTTCCACAGGTGAGGGGTGGAAGGGAGTTTTCCACAACAAGAAGAAGAATGGTGAACTTTACTGGGAATCTGCATCTCTCTCTCCGATCAAAGATCATTTGGGTATTATAACAGGATATCTGGCGATCAAAAATGATATCACTGTGGAACGACAAATGGAACAGGATTTGACACAGCGGGAGAAGAGATTCCATACATTGTGGGAACACTCTCTCGATCCGATGAGGCTCACAGATGCCGAAGGGAAGCTCGTGATGGTAAATGAAGCCTATTGCAAGCTGTTTGGTTTGTCAAAGGCTGATATGACCGGGAAAATATTTACCGATTATCTGGATGAGTCTGCATATCAAAATGCACGAGAGAGATACAAAGCGAAATTTGCAGCGAGGTCGATACCCAATTATCAGGAATCGTTACTTCACTTGAAGAATGGTGACAAGATCTGGGTAAACATCCTGAGCCGGTTCATGGAATATGACGACGGTGAGATGCTTCTCCTTGCAATATTCAGAGATATAACAGACATCAAACGGCGTGAATCAGAATTGAATGATGCACGGCAAAGAGCCGAGACGATGAACAGGTTGAAAAGTATTTTCCTCGCAAACATGAGTCACGAATTGCGTACACCACTTATAAATATTATGGGTTACGCAGAGATTCTGATGGATGAAGTGGAAGATGAGGGGAACAAGGAGATGCTTTCATCAATAGTTAATGGAGGCGAGAGACTTCGCGACACATTAAATTCGCTCCTTGACCTCTCCAATCTTGAATCCGACAAGACAGACACTCTCTTTTCTGTTCACGATCTGAACTCGCTGGCGCAGAAAATTTTCAGGGAATTTGAGGAAGCAGCGAAGTTAAAGAGGTTGAGGTATGAGATTGAACTTAGCGATGTGGCACCGCTGGCTTTGCTGGATGAGAAACTTCTGTCGCAGGTGTTGCGAAATCTCGTGAACAATGCCATCAAATATACTGATACAGGATTTGTCAAGGTGGTTACCGGTATTTCGGGGAGCGGGAAACAAAAAACTGCATTCCTGAAAGTTGTCGACTCAGGTATAGGTATTCCTGACGAAATGAAAGAGCAGATATTTGAACCTTTCAGACAGGTAAGTGAGGGCAACGGAAGAAAATATGAGGGAGCAGGTCTTGGGCTTACCATTGCCCGCAAGTATGTGGAGTTGATGGCTGGTGAACTTACAGTTGAGAGTCAGTTTGGTTCCGGTTCGATATTTGAAATTGGTTTTATTTCAGAGAATGAAGTGACAGGCGAGGATGAGGAAAGTGATAATCCGGACAAGAAAAAGATTCTTATCGTCGAAGATGATGCTGTCTGTGCCAACCTAATGAAGATGTACCTCCTAAAGAGTTATGACATTACAGTAGCACATACCGGTGAAGAAGCTCTGGAGTTGCTAAGCGAAGACAAATTTGACATATTGATCCTTGATATCAATCTTCCTGGTGGTATGAGCGGTGTGGAAATTGCACACATCGTCAGGGAGATGGAGGTCTATCAGAAGACCCCGCTGGTTGCAATTACAGCGTTTTCACTCCCCGGAGATCAACAGAGGTTTCTCGAGTCAGGATTCCAGTGTTTCGTCGAGAAGCCATTCAAGAGGGATGATTTTATATCCCGCATCAATGAACTGATGAAGGATTAGGAATTCCCCGCTTTATTCAGGATAATCTTGAATGTTGTCCCTTCACCCGGAATTGAATTTGAGACGAAAATTTTTCCGGCATGATACTCCTCAATAATTCTTTTTGAGAGGCTTAAGCCGAGTCCCCATCCACGGGTTTTTGTGCTGTAACCCGGTCTGAATACATCTTTTCTTCTCTTCAGGTCGATACCCTTCCCGTTATCAGTCACATCAATTTCGATTTTGTTTTTCACCTGCACCACATTCACAACAATTCTGCCGGTGGAGTGGTCGATTGCGTCGAGTGCATTTTTGATAAGATTTTCGATAACCCAGCCAAAAAGTTCCTTGTTTATAAAAGCTTCCGCCTTGTCATCACCCTGTAGAACCAGATCAACTTTCTTACCGAGCCGTGGAAGTCGTCTGCTGAAATACTCGTAAATTTCAGTAAGGCTGTCTTTGACATTTTCCTTTTTAAGTTCTGCTTTCGAACCGATCTTTGAGAATCTGTTCGTTATTCTGCTCAATTTATGGACATCATTGTTGATCTCCTCTGCTGTGTCGAGCACCTTGTCGGGATCGCTGTAATTCAATTTTAACAGTTCAATCCACCCCATCAAACTTGTAAGTGGGGTACCGAACTGATGGGCAGTTTCCTTAGCCATACCCACCCAGATGTTGCTCTGTTCGCTCCTTTTTATCTGGCTGAATCCAATATATGCAGTAATTATGAAGAGGAATGCAATCAGCATCTGCACATAGGGGAAGAACCGGAGCTGGGTTACGAGAGTTGATTCACCAAAATGAATTTTGTTCAGGACGAGAGTGTCGGTTCCCATTACATGTTTTACGAGGATGGGGGAATTGGCATCATCCATCGAAATTATTTTGTCCCTGAAGAATTTTTGAAGTTTCTCTTTGGAGAGGGTGGAATCCATCTTTACATTACGAAAATTCTGTGCCCCCGACATATCGACATTGTCCTTCGCATCGGAGAGAATAACTTCGAAATCGATCGGTTGAATAATATTTTCAAGCAGGAAGGTCAGATCGGTATTGTCTTCGGAGTTCGCAATATACTCCAGAGTATTGGCATAGAGCTGCACTATCTGCCTTTCTCTTGCCTGAAGTTTTTGAACGATTGTATGGGTATAGTAAAGAGTACCGGCAGCAATAAGCAGGGCAGCAAAAATAAGAGCCATTTTGATATTTGCGGTAGCCGGACCGCCCGACATTTTCACAGTCTCTCTCCGGGAAATTGTATAAATTGGAACTGCCAAATTAACGGATAAAGACGAAGAAGAAAATGTAAATAAATATCGTCAGATTGTCAGACGAAGAAAGTTTGCTCCCTGTTAGGTCCGATGGAGACTATCGCGACCTTCATTCCCGCCTTTTCCGAAATGAAATCGATATATCTTTTAGCCTTATCGGGAAGATCATTCCAGGAAGTGCAGCCGGAGGTGTCACAGTTCCAACCCTCGACCGTTTCATAAACAGGTTCACATTCGTTTAGTATGTCGCAATCGACAGGGAAGTTGGAGAGGAGTTTTCCCTTGTGAATGTAGCCGGTAGCTACTTTTATCTCCGGGAATGAATCGAGAACATCCATCTTGGTCAGCGCTACGGATGTTGTTCCATTAACCATGGATGAATATTTCACAAGGAATGCATCAAACCAGCCACATCTCCGCGGTCTTCCTGTAGTTGCTCCAAACTCAAACCCCTTGGCTCTCAGTTTTTCGCCGGTTTCATCAAGAAGTTCTGTAGGGAAAGGACCCTCACCCACGCGTGTGGTGTAGGCTTTAATGATAGCAGTCACTTCATTGATTTTTGTTGGTGGAATTCCTGTTCCTGTGCAGGCACCTCCCGAAGTGGGGTGGGAGGAGGTCACATATGGATAGGTTCCATGGTCGACATCGAGAAGGGCACCCTGGGCACCCTCGAGCAATACTGATTTGCCATCAGCGATTGCTTTGTTCAGGTAAGCAGGAACATCCTTTATGTAGGGGTCAATTGCTCTGTCGAAGGCAAGGTATGTCTCAACAATCTTTTCAACATCGAGCCGTTCGCTTTTGTAGTAGTCTGCGAGGAGGTTATTTTTTTCTTCGAGATTTTCTCTGATTTTCCGTTCAAGCTTAACGGGATCGAGAAGGTCGATTATTCTGATTCCCTTTCTCGCATATTTATCGATATAACAGGGTCCGATACCTTTACCTGTTGTTCCGATCTTCGATTTCCCTTTTTCATTCAGGGAGTCTATGATTTTATGCCAGGGCATTATGAGGTGGGCATTCTGACTTATAAAAAGTCTTCCCTCAACTGAAATGTTGTTTTGCCTCAGAAGTTCGATTTCTTCGAGCAGGGCGGCGGGGTCGATAACCACACCATTTCCGATAACACAAATAACATCATCCCTTAGAATCCCTGAAGGGATGAGGTGGAGGACGAATTTTCTACCGTTAATCTGGATTGTATGGCCGGCGTTCGCACCTCCCTGATATCGTGCCACGATATCATGGGATTCGCTTAGAATATCAACAATTTTGCCTTTGCCTTCATCGCCCCACTGTCCGCCAACAATTACAGTTACACTCATAATGCTCTTTTTGCTTAATTAGAAACTTGCCAGTGCGTCTTCAACAGAAGGATAGCTTTCAAAAATTGTAACCAGCTTGGTAATTACCAAGAGGCTGTGGATTTTTTCTTCAACATTGGCGAGTTTAAGTTTACCATTCTCTTTATTCACCGTGGTCAAACCTGCGATAAGCATGCCTAGACCGGATGAATTCATAAATTTTACTTCTCCGAGATCAACAACGATATTCTTTTTCCCTTCGGAGAGGAATTTTTTGATGGTATCGCTGTACTCATTAGCTTCGGGACCGCCAAGGACATTGCCCTTAAGTTCAATGACGATGGCTTCATACCGTTCAGTTACTTTCATTTTCATAGAAACTCCTGTTTCTTGGTTCTTTGATTTTTTAAGCTTTTGAATGATTAATTACATTTTTACAGAACTAAAATATAAAGAATAATTTTTTAAAATTTATCGAAAAGGGTGATTAAATAATTTTAATTTTGACAGAAAAAATAGTAAACTGAGCAGGAATTGCTTTTATTTTATTTATTTTTATGATAATTTGCCGATTGCAATTGTAATTAACATTTAATAGCCACAATATTTAGGAAAACGGAATGCATCGTCTTTTTCAACTCGTTTTATTTCTAATTTTTATTTCGATCACTTCATTTGCCCAGTGGAGTGCTGACCCTGCAAAGAATTTCAGAATTGGCGATACCACCATGTCACAGGACTTGCCCAAAGTGGCGACAAGCCCGGACGGTGGCAGCTACATCTCCTGGTTTGCAAACGGGAATGGCGGATACAAGCTTTACATGCAAAGGCTGGATGCTGCAGGTAAAAAACAGTGGGGTGAAGGAGGTCTTCTCATTTCAGCACATCCGCAAAACACATATCTTGTTGATTATTCTTTGATTACAGATAAAAATAATAATGCAGTAGTTGCTTTCGTCGATGTCAGGACCGGATCCATGGCTACCGTTGCCTATATGATATCACCGGCGGGGAAATTTGTCTGGGGTGCTGACGGACTGCTTCTGCTTTCCGGGAGTGGATCAGCGACTAACCCTTCGATCGCAGCAACAACAGAAGGCAAATTTGTAATCGCCTGGAATGCATCAGATGAAGTTGACAAGATTGCCATGCAGATGATATCAGCAGATGGTAAAGTGTTGTGGGGTGACAAACCGGTCGTCTACGGAAGCGGTAATAATGAGGAGGGCTATCTGACCCCGTTACTCGTTCCATCCGACAAAGGCTCCGTCATTATGGTACATTCTGTTTCCACCGGGAAATTTCCGGGGCAGTCAATCCGGTTTTTTGCTCAGAAAATTAATGCAAAAGGAAGCATTGAATGGAAAAAAGGAGGTGTCCCCGTTCAGTCAATTGGTTATGCGATGAAATTTAGCAGTCCATTTGTTGCGAGTGACGGTGCAAACGGAGCGATAGTTTCCTGGTATGATGACCGTAACCTGACGAACATACAGAGCGGATGGGTTCAGAGAATAAACCCGAACGGAACTTTTGCATTTCCTGCAGATGGTGCGGAATTCTCTTCAAAGAAGGGATTTAACAAGTATAATTCTGTAGCATGCCGACTCTCTGCAACCAATGAAATTATCGTTTTTTGGAAGATGGCTAATGCCAGCCAGTCAGAAGAGGGTATTTACGCACAAAAATTCGATTCCAAGGGAAAAAAGCTGTGGGGCGATGACGGTGTGGAAATTGAAAAAATCGGAATAGCCCGTTACAGTCATTTTGATGTGGTTGGAACTGCGAAATCGGCATCCCTTTTCTACATAAGTTCCGATTTTACCGGGTTCAAATCCACCATCAAGGGGATTACACTTCCTTCATCGGGACTTAAAAATTCAAGCGGGATATTTGATGTATCATCGGTCGAATCAGAAAGGAGCAGAATTGGTGCAGATCTTGATAAATCGAATTCTGCGATTGTAGTCTGGAGTGACAAAAGGACAGGAAAAGACCTCGTTTATGGTCAAAAAGTTACGGAGAAAAACTCAAAAGGAAAATAATAACGATCCAATCGTTTCAAACACCATTGAGTGAATTTAATAGTTACATCACATTTAATTAACCGGAAAAGGAGTCCGCGATGAAAAGATATCTGCTTTTTATTCTGTTTTTCGCTGCATTGTCATTTTCGGGTCTGGCACAGTGGTCATCAGACCCGACTGTCAACCTGATGATTGCCGACACAACAGGTGAGCAGGACTTGCCCAAATCTGTCAGTTGCCCCGATGGCAGCACCTACATTTCATGGTTTGACAGCAGAGGCGGGAGTTATGCAGTTTACATGCAACGGCTCAACCCCGAGGGAGTAAAACTTTGGGGCTCACAGGGTCTGCTTATTTCCAATAATCCACAAAATTCATCTTTGGTGGATTACGATCTAACATGTGACGCTCAGAGCAATGCGATTGTTGTTTTCACTGACATAAGATCGGGGGATCTCGATGTTTTTGCATACAAGATTTCTCCAGCCGGGCAATTTTTGTGGGGAGCTAACGGGGTGGCTCTCTCATCGGGAACAGGATACGAAGCCAATCCCACAGTTGCTGTAACTTCCGATGGAAATGTGGTTGTAGCCTGGATTTATGCAGTAAATCCCTATAAAGTGTACATGCAAAAACTTGATGCCACCGGTGCAAAACAATGGGGAGCAACTCCTCTCATCTACGGGTCCGCAACAGAGGGGTATAATTTCCCGAAAATAGTACCATCTGATAACGGATCTGTAATAGTTTCACACAAGGTGACAACCGGAAATTTCCCGGCACAAACAGTTAAGCTCGCTGCACAGAAGTTTAATTCTTCCGGTGTGGCACAGTGGGGTACCGGTGGAGTCTGGGTGCAAAGCCTTGGAAAGGTAATGGCATTTACAGCACAATATTCAGAATCTGATGGCGCCAATGGTGTGATAGTCGCATGGCATGACGACCGGAACTCGATAAATCTTCAAAGTGCGTGGGTGCAGAGGGTGAAATCTGATGGAACCCTTGCTTTCCCGGCAAATGGAGCGGAATGTGCCACCACTTCCGGAATTCATAAATGGAACCCTGTGGCGGCAAAACTTACCGGCTCAGATGAAGTTATGGCTTTTTGGAGATTTACAAATTCCGACCAGAATCAGGACGGACTCGCGGTACAGAAGTTTAATGCTTCAGGGGTAAGACAGTTTACCGATGATGGCATCACCCTTAGGGCGATGACAGGCACAGCCAATATTGTCGGATATGATCTTGCAGCAATCTCCAACTCGGCGTATATTGTTTATAATGTCGGAAATTCAGCCGGACTCAGCAACACTGTCCAGGGTCTGATGATCAACTCCAGCGGTACAAACGCATGGGGAAGCACACTGCCCCTCTCCTCGCTTGTGTCTGACAAGGGACGACTGCAGATAGTGAAAGATATTTCCGATGCAGGTCTCGCTTTTTGGACTGACAAAAGAGTTGGAAATGGCATTTACGGACAAAAAATAAATACAAACGGTACTCTTGGTAATGTTATCGTACCTGTGGAACTCACCAGCTTTTCTTCTGTAATCTCCGGAAATTCAGTTACCCTCGAATGGTCGACAGCTACTGAAACGAACAACGCCGGATTTACTCTTGAGAGAAAATCCGCGTCCGGTTCCTGGATAAAAGCAGCCGAAATTCAGGGTGCCGGAACTTCAACCAAGCCTGTGGAATACAGATTTTCCGATAACAATCTCACACCCGGGACATATAACTACCGGCTTATTCAACGCGATTTTGACGGAAGGGAAACCATCTATTCGCTTCTGAATGAAATTGTGATTTCTGTTCCCGGACAGTTTGAACTTGGTCAAAACTATCCCAATCCTTTCAATCCGACAACTGTTATTCGCTTCTCGTTACCCGTTTCAGGGATGACCTCTCTGAAGGTGTACAATGAGACAGGCGAAGAGGTTGCGACTCTCGTTGATGGAGTAAGAGAAGCAGGCAACTATGAAATCAGTTTTGATGCGCGAGGACTAAGTTCCGGAGTCTACTTTTATACCCTCAGTTCCGGTGAATTTTCTCAGACGAAGAAACTCGTTCTGATGCAGTAATTTGCATAATTCAATAGTGCAGGAATTTTCGGTCGTCATTCGCGAGGATGACGACCTTTTTTTTGTAAAGATTGTACATCTGTCAGAAATCTCCTTAATAATTCTCTTTTAGTACTATTTGTTGCTACCTTCTTTTAACCGCCAGGATTGTGTCTCATTATGAGAATCGCAGATATTCCCTGTAGAATTATGAGAAACCGCAATTCACACCAAAAACGCAGGAAATTTACTGCCCTGCCCCCGAAAAAATAATATCTACCTCATTTTCTGAAAAAACTGTATTTAAATGGTACAGTTGCTTATGGTTAAAATTTGTTATATCTGAAAAATAGAAATGGCTTTTTCTTCTGATTTTGACCTTTATTGCAATTTTAGACTGTCTGAAAAAGAAATGGTTTTTGGGCAAAATCGAGTTGGCACGAAACTTGTAAGTATAGAGATGCATTTAATAGAAAGTGTTTGCCGAATGGCATAACGATCTCCAAGAGATATGTGCTTTTCACCCGGTGTGGAGACTGAGAATCCCGCGGCAGATACTGATCAGATAACAGCTTTTATACGGAAACCATGTCGATGAATTTAGCAGATGTAACGATACTGATTGCACAAGGAACATTTGTGGTAATATTTGTATTTGCTCTTGGCAGTTTTGTAGCATACAAGATGAGAGGGAAGTCAACACCCGTTTATTTGGAACGGGTAAAAGTTCAGGTCCCCTACAGAGAGTCACCGGTCATAATCGAAGAGGATTATCAGATTTCCACGCAGATTCAGCCGCATACATTTGGAGAACCATCTGTTTCAGCTCTGACAGTCGGCAGGGCTGAACCACCCAAAATTACTTCGAAAACGGTAAAAATCAGTTCAACGAGACCTGCTCCAAAACCAGCACAGCTCACCCGCTACAAGGTTGTAAATTATACATTTGAGAGACAGTCACAGCGAGTTGTTGACAGACCGGACATAAATACCAACTGGTCATAAAAGAAAAAATATTCGGGATTCCAAATAATCGAATCAAAGGCTCCTCCTGAAAACGGGGAGCCTTTTTTTTTGTATCATAATGAGAATCCACGGCTTTTTCACATAACCTGTCGTCTTCAAATGAGAAAACCCTTTTCTGTGTTGAATATGCAACATTACGCGATGGAATTGTGCACTAATTACACTCTTCGCAGAATGCAATATTATTGTGACTCAAAATGAGACACTGTCCAGTCAAATCTTAAAGATTCCCCTCGGAATCTTCCGGCATCCCTTATCCCTCTTTTCAGTCTGAAACCCCTTAAAAAATGCTTATTACGGGCTAAAAACAAAGAAAATAATTGTTGGCATGGTTATTGATGTTAATAGTCAGATTTTTCAAATAACTAATTAACCGGACTATAACATGAAAACAGCGAAAACATTGATAAACAGCGCGATCCTCGTGATCCTGTTTACTTTCGTTTCTGTTGGGAATCTTCAAGCCCAGGGATCGTGCAATCTGAATGGATTCAAGACCTATACACAGGGCGGATGGGGAAGTCCTTCCAACAGCACCCCGGGTGGAATACGAGATGCATACTTCAATGCAGTTTTTCCATCGGGCGCAGTAATGGGCGGCAATTTTACTGCCTCGTTTACAAGTGCGTCAGCAGTAAAAGATTTCCTGCCTCAAGGTGGAACCTCTGCAGCGTTTAATGCGAATTACAGCAATCCAACCTCAACTTCCGCAGGGGTTCTTGGCGGACAGGTAATGGCGCTTCTTCTTAATGTAAAATATGATGAAGCCGGATACCTTGGAACCAATCCTTTGAAGCTAAAAGATCTCGTTATCACGACGGGTACTTTCGCAGGAAAAACTGTCAGTGAGTTCCTGGTAATTGCCAACACCAAGATTGGTGGCGGAAGCTCTCCTTACACATTTTCTCAAATCAACGATGCCGCAACTTCGATAAATGAAAACTTTGATAACGGTACAGTTAATCAAAATTTCCTTACATGCCCGACTACACCACCAGCACCGGCATCACTCGGTGACAAAGTATGGAATGATGCAAACCAGAATGGTATTCAGGATAACGGCGAAGCAGGAATCGCAAATGTAACAGTAAAACTTTACACCTCAGCAAATGTACTTGTCGGCACAACAACCACAGATGCAAACGGCAACTACAGCTTTACCAATCTTTCAGCCGGAACATACTTCGTTGAATTCACAAAGCCATCAGGTTACACAGCATCACCAAAAGATGCCGGATCGGATGACACAAAAGATTCAGATGCAGATGTTACGACCGGAAAGACCGGTAACTATACACTGGTCGCCGGACAGAACAACATCACAGTTGATGCCGGTTTTTATGCAACACCACCTGCACCTGTATCAATTGGTGACAAAGTATGGAATGACATCGACAAAGACGGTGTACAGGACAACGGCGAAGCAGGTATTCCAAATGTTACAGTTAAATTATATAACTGCCTCGGAGTTCTTGTTTCCACAACAACCACCGATGCAAACGGACTGTATCACTTCAACAACATCCCTGCAGGCGATTACTATGTTGAATTTACAGCTCCTTCAGGTTATGTATTTTCTCCTCAGAATCAGGGTTCAGATGACAATGCTGACTCTGATGTTGATCCTTTAACAGGAAAAACAGCATGCAAAACATTTGTTGGCGGAACAACCGACAACTCAAATGATGCAGGTCTCTATTATGGAGCAGCAGATCTTCAGATTACAAAAACAGTAAACAGCTCAACATTGACATGTGGAGAGAGCCTCACTTATACAATCACTGTTACCAACAACGGACCTGCCGATGCCGGCAGCATTACAGTCAGTGACATACTGCCTGCAGGACTTCTCTATGTATCAGCATCTGCTACACAGGGAGTTTACACATCAGGTACAGGAAACTGGACTGTCGGAACTCTTACAAATGGAAGTTCAGCTGTTCTTACAATCGATGTAACAGTTGATTGCTCTGCAATGAACAATGCAAACATCGATCTTGGACCTGCTAAACCATACAATGTATTTGTTCTTGAAAACATTATTCAGCCGTCTGCAGATACCGAAGGCAAGCTTGCAGTTGGCGGAAATGCAAATCTGTCAAACTACAGTGTAGGCGACAAACTTCCAAACTCAAACGGAGCAGAGGATGTTCTGGTTGTCGGCGGAAATCTCTACTACACAAGTGGCCGTGTTTACAATGGTAATGTAGCATATGGCGGACTTACAAATCTTCCAATTTCGGCTGTTTCGATAGACGAAGGCACTTTAAGACATGATGCTTCAGTAATCGACTTTGCCGCTGCAAAGACTCATCTTGAGAACCTCAGCACACAGCTTAGCGGTTATGCAGTAAACGGAACCACCACTTTCCAGTGGGGTACTGTGAACCTTACACACAATGATCCTTATCTTAATGTGTTTACAGTTAACGGCAGTGATCTTAATGCAGCCCATACATTCGAAATAAATGTACCAAACGGTTCAGCAGTAGTGGTCAACATCCTAGGAACAACAATCAACTGGCATGGTGGATTGTTCGTTAACGGTACTGCGATGAACAATGTACTTTACAACTTCCCGCAGGCAACTTCCCTTACAATCTCGGGAATAGATGTAAAAGGATCGGTTCTTGCACCTCTCGCAGCACTTAACTTCCCTGCAGGTATCATAACCGGACAGACGATTGTTAAGTCGATGACAGGAAGTGGACAGTTCAACCTCGCTCCGTTCCTTGGAAACATCCCTGCCAATCAGAGCATCGTGAATGTTGCTTCGATCACAGGTTCAAACATCTCTGATCTCAACACAGCCAACAACACTGCATCTGCAGTAGCCAGCTTCCCGTCAAATGGTGGCGGAAGTGGTGGCGGTACAGGTGGTGGCTCCGGATCAGGTAACTGGCAGCAGATCGGTAACATACCTTCAGGTCAGGTTGTTACATGTCTCGAATCAGATAACCAGGGCAATATCTATGCAGGTACTGCAAGTGGATATATCTACAAGAGAACCGGCAACAATCCAAACTGGGTACATGTTAACCCGCTGGTTTACTCAGGCGCAGTATGGGCAATTGAAACCCATCCTAATGGTACACTTCTTGCAGGAACCGTGACAGGTGTTTATATTGGAACCAATAACGGAACCGCATGGACACTCAGCACACTTCAATACAAAGATGTCCGCACAATCAGGATAGACGCTCTTGGAAATGTATTCGCAGGAACCTGGGGACAGGGAATGTATGTCTCCAACAATTGTGGACTTACATGGACACAGTCGAATACAGGACTTGGAACACACCTTATTGTAACGGGAATAACTGTAACAGACAACAACACAGTATTTGTCGGTACATTCGATGGTGGAGTCTTCAAATCAGTTGATCATGGAGCCAGTTGGGTATCACAGACTGTAGGATACAACTACATCTGGGCAATGGCTTCGAACTCAAACGGTGACATCTTCGCAGGAACTTATGGTGACGGACTTTACCGTTCAACCAACGGTGGAACGAGCTGGACCAAAACAAGCTTCCCCGGAACATATGTGTACGAGCTCAGAATAGATGCAGCAGACAATGTATTTGGTGCTTCTTATTCAGGTGGTGTTTTCGCTTCGACCAACAACGGAAACACATGGTCGAGCATCGGTATGGGAGGATTTGGATTAAGCTCACTCCTTATTGTTTCAAACGGCAGCACACCTGACGGAATGGGAACCGGAAAAATCTACACAGGAACAGCAAACGGATCAATCTACATGGCTGTTTCAGGTGTTACAGATGTGAAATCAGAGAAGACTGAGATTCCAACACAGTTCTCTCTTTCACAGAACTATCCAAACCCGTTCAATCCGTCCACAAGAATCAATGTAAGTATTCCTAAAGATGGATTCTATGAAGTGTCAGTATTCAGCATCACCGGCGAACTCGTGGCAAAACTTGCAGCAGAACAGCTTACAGCAGGTGTTCATTCACTTGATTTCAACGCTTCAAATCTGCCTTCAGGTATCTATATCTACAGATTGACCGGAAACGATGTAAGCATCACCAAAAAAATGACTTTGATGAAATAATGATGGATGATGTGTATGGAGAGCGAATTGGAATGCGGTAATTTTAGAATTCAGTAATCCAGTAACACTCTCAAATTTGGAGGCTGTTCGTGAAAACGGGCAGCCTCTTTTTTTTATTTATTTTTGAATATTGTCACAAGTCATGGTCATCAGCCACTCAGCACAAACAAGTGGCTTCTTTTAAACTCTTTTTCCTATCTTTGCACATCCTCTGCAAAACAAAGTTCAACAATCGTGGAACTTAAACTTTTAGGAGCTCGTCAAAAGCTATGAACGAAAAACAAAATAATGAAGATATGCCTCAACCAGCACAGAATATATTCAGTCTGCAAGATGACTTTGCTCTGATACAGGCTTTTAAGGACGGCGAGGAGTCGGCTTTTAAGGATCTGGTGGTCAGACACAAAGAGAAAGTCAGAAATCTTATCTATCTGAATCTTGGCAACACATCATCGATCGATGATATCAGTCAGGATGTTTTTCTTTCTGTTTACAGGAAGCTGAAACAGTTTCGTTTTCAGTCGCAGTTTACCACATGGTTGTATACAATCACAATCAACAAGATCCGGGATCATGTCAGAAAGCAGAAAATCATGTCGATTTTTTCAGCTTTTAATGGTGATGAAGGAGACAATCTCCCTGATTCCGGAGGGTATAAAGACAACTTCGATATAAACGAAATGGTACGGGATGCTGTTGCGAAACTTCCGCAGAAACTGCGTGAGCCTTTAATCCTTCGGGATTTTGAAGGTCTCAGCTATCAGGAGATTTCGGAAACAACGGGCACCGATATCGGCACAGTTAAATCAAGAATTTTCAGAGCACGCGAAGCACTAAAAAAGATTTTAGAACCCTGGCGCGAGGAACTAATATGAAGCAATTTGATAAAGATTTTGAGAATATTTCCGCATTGATCGACAATGAACTGAGAGAGGATCAGGCGGCTGTCTACAAGGAAAAAGTACAAAATTCCCCTGCATACAAAGAAAAATATGCGGAAATGGCAAAAATAAAACAGGTTGTCCGGAAACTGCCGCCACTTCCTGAGGACCATTATTTTTATACAAGACTAAACGAATTTATAAAAACAGAGAACAAAAAAACCGCCAAGTGGAAGCCGTTCGTAAAACCCGCAGCATCACTTGCGGTACTTACTGTCGTCCTGATGTTTTTCTTCAGAGTGAGTCCTGAATTCCTCGACAGACTCGTGGAAGACCAGAAAGGGAATATTGTGGAGTTTTATACAAAGAACCTCAGACCCTATTTCCAGGAGGATGAACTTTCGAAGGACGATATCTTTAATTTTGCGTTTTCACAGGTGTTGCCGGTTGATTCAATGGGAACGAATGTAATCAGCCTTGACGGATCGAAAGATGGTGCTTCGATAGCTATCAGACAGATGACGGCAGGCGACTCAAAGATTTCGCTGAAAGAATTCACCGAAAAACTGAATCTGAATCAAGAGCAGAAAACCAAGCTGGATGGTGTCCTGAAGAAATATGAGAGCAAGATTCGAAAAGCCATCCTGGTAAACGAGAATAACACGGTAGCGGTGAATGCCAATTTGTGGAACTATAATAAAGCCTTAAAGGCTGAGATTATGGCTATCGCAGCGGAAAACCAGGCACTCGCAAAGGTGATGCCGGCTGCCTTCCTTGAATCGATGCCTGCTTTCTCGGATATTGACTTTGCTGAAAATGCAGACGATTATGTCTGTATCAATCCTGATACCGTGTTTATCGCATCGATTAAGGTGAACACAAAGGATCCGAAATTTAACATCCCGGTTGCCAACAAAACAGCAATCTTCGCTAACAAAACTGAAAACTTTAACACTGGAAAACACAAATTTGGCGGGTATTACGGGAAAAACGGTGATTCCTCGAAATCCACTAAATTCAAGGTGTTCATTGATACCAACTTCCTGAAGTTTGATATACCGGAAGGTGCTTTTGAAGCTGCCACTCCCGATATCATGGTACTCAAACGCCTGGATTCACTCGTCGATCTGAGCATGAAAAACCTCGACCTCCGTTTCAATTTTGAAGGCTCAAAACCGGGAGAACCATTCGGATTTAAGTTCAAGCTCGATTCGATGGGTGTGCCGGGTTCCGGAAACATCTTTGAATTCAAGTTTGATACTTCAAAGGGCTTCAATTTCGATATGCATTTCCCCGGTAAAGACAGTGCCGGTTTCAAAATACTTGTTCCGGAGGGAATTGAAAAACTGGAAGACTTAAAAGGACTCGGCAATCTCGACTCTTTGATGATCTTCAAATTCAAAGGAAAAGATTCCACTTTCAATTTCAATTTCCCGTTCAAAAATTTCGACGGAAACATGAAACAGTTCCAGGAAGAGATGAATAAATTCCGTGAAGAAATGGACAAGTTCCGCGACGAAATGAAACAGCTTAAACCTAAACCAAAAAAAGAGAAGAAGGCAGTCGTTATTTAGTTATGAGTTTTTAGTTATGAATTATGAGTGGGTTCACTAATAACTAAAAACTCATAATTCATAACTAAACATTGCCGTTCATCACTCAATATTTTGCAGAGACGGGCTTTTTTGGTAATTTATTTACCAATTACCAGAAAATTATGTAAGAGCATTCTTTGCAGATACCACCACTGTTCAACCGGTTTTTACTTCCCGGAGTTATCGGATTTGTAGTACTCAGCATTTTCAGAACTTTCTTCATCTCCGGAGACAGTTTTGGGACGGTACTCCTGTTGGAGTTTGGATCTGTTGCCATACTTTTTGTGCTCATATCCGAATCGATTAAGTTGACTTCGTCTTACAAGGCAGCACCCACCTGGTTAGTTACGGCGCTCCTTGTTCTTACTTTCATCGGTATTTTTCTTAAACTTCTTTACAATTCCATCGACAGTTTATTCCCCATAGCATCAGTCTCTTATGAAAAACTGATCGGGCTGGATGTGTTGCCGCTCGTTTTGATTCTGCATACCACAACTATAATTATATCAGTGGCATCACTCGTGATATTCAGGCACCTTTTCTTTCTGAAACAAAGCAAAAACCTGAATATCTATTTCAATGCGATGCTGATTTTTATCGCACTGACGGTTGCCACTTCGTTCACTTCCGAGAAGAGGTTTACAGATTACGAGTTCATCCAGATTACATTCTATGTGGTTGCCACAATTTTGATGTTCATGAACAGTTTAAAGATTTCATGGATTGCTTTTTTGAAGAAAAGACAGAAGAGGCAGTTGCTTCTGATCTCGGTTATGATGATAGCATTGTTGATAATTTATCTTTCGGTGTCTTCTGACCAGTCGGGATTCAACAATTTACTCTCCGGTTTTTCACATGCTTTTTACCGTTTCAATAATCTAATAACCGTTTATGGAATAATTTATTTTGGCGTTTTATTTTTTACTACTTTGTTCCACCTTCCTACAGCGGAAGCGTTTGACAGGCGGACAAAGGAGATATCGTCACTTCAGTATTTCAGTAAACTGATAAACCAGGTTTTTGATGCGAAGGAGTTATCCGATACCATTTCAGATCTGGCACTGGATGTTTCAGGCGCGAATGCTTCGTGGCTTTTCCTTTTTGGTGATAAAAACCGCACCGAAGGAATAAAGGGAACAGGATTTGTGACGGCGGAGAAAGTGACTGCTTTCCTCACCTCAAAACATGATTTGACCACGGTAAAAAGGATCCTGATGCTCGACCTGAAGGAGTTTTACCGTAGCGAAATGACTGATGAGCAATATTCTTTCGTGTATGTAGTGCCGATGATTTCATATTCGAGGACACACGGAATGCTCATTCTGCTGAAAAAAGATGCAGTCGAGTATGACGATGAGGAGAGAAACATAATTCAGACTTTTGCAGATTATGCATCGGTCGCGATCGAGAACTCATATCTGCTACAGGAGTCAATCGAAAAAGAAAGACTGGAAAAAGAATTCGATGTTGCAAGGGAGATGCAGCAAAAGATTCTTCCGGCTTCACTTCCGGTAATAAAGGGTTACGAAATAGCCGCTGTTTTTATACCGGCATTCGAAGTTGGGGGTGACTATTATGATTTCTTTTCACTTCCAAACGGAATGACAGGATTTGTAATTGCGGATGTTTCGGGGAAAGGGATTTCGGCAGCTTTTGTGATGGCAGAACTAAAAGGGATACTCGAATCTTTTGCAACGATGAAATTTACTCCCAAAGAGATTCTGGTGGAGGCAAACAAAGTTTTACAGAAAGTTCTGGACAGAAGGGTGTTTATCACCGCTGTTTACGGAATTTTCAATCCGGAAACAGGGGAGTTTACAATTGCGAGGGCAGGGCATTGTCCTGTATTGCACAAATCGGACACCGGTATCACGGAGAGAGTTCCTCAGGGTTTTGGTCTTGGAATGAATTTTACGGGGCTTTTCGAGGAAAAACTTGTTGAAGAGTGTTTCGTCCTGAGCGAGGGAGAGCAGATCGTTCTCTTCACCGACGGGGTTAATGAAATGAAAAATGAAATTATGAAAGATTTCGGAACAGAGAGGCTAAAATCTCTTGTTCTATCAGAGAATAACGGAAGTGTGAACAATCTCGCTTCCCGGATAGTAAAAGATTTAACTGAATTTGCAGGATCAAAACCACAGCATGATGATATTACACTTGTGATCCTGAAAAGAATTAAAACGGAGAAACAATAATGGCAGAATTTAAAACCAATTTAAAAGAGGCAAGTGAGTGCAGTATTATTGAACTCACCGGTTATCTTGACGCTCATACGGCGCCTGAATTGGAATCGGCGTTCACCGGACTGATTGACAAAAGCAAGTATAAAGTGGTTGTCAATTTTCAGGACCTTGAATATATTTCAAGCGCCGGGCTCGGTGTATTTATGGCTTACATTGAGACTATGCGCGAGAATGGAGGCGACATTAAACTCGCCAACATGAAACCCACAGTTTACAGTATTTTTGATCTTTTGGGATTCCCCCTTCTCTACGATATTCTTCCTGATGTCGACGGGGCTCTCACAAAATTTAAACAACAAGGTGCCTGACCAAAGTGAATAACAACAATGCTAACAACCTGGAGTTGAGAGTTAAGAGCAGCACCGAAAACCTTGCGCTGATTCGGGAGTTCGTGGGTAATTCCGCACGGCATTTCAGTATCAGCAAGGATGTCGTTGACAAGTTAATTCTTGCAGTTGATGAAGCATCTTCAAATATTATCAGGCATGCGTACAAAAACAGCCCGGAAGGTGAAATTGTGGTTACCTTCATCTGTGATGAAAACGAATGCACGATAATTCTTACCGACCACGGAACGGGATTTAACCCCTCCTCGGTGAAGTATCCTGATATGGTTGCATATCTTAAGGAGAAAAAGCGGGGCGGTCTCGGAATCCATCTTATGAAAATATTGATGGATGAAGTCGATTATTTCTCGGTGACCGGTGAGTACAATAAACTTGTTCTAAAGAAGAAGATTTTTTAAAGATGCCCGATACTGAAACACTTAAACTCCAGCGAAATCTCTCTGCTCTTGTGGAGTTCAGCCGGATAGTGAACTCGAGTCTTGATCTCGATTTTACGCTGAACAACCTTCTTTTCAGTTGTCTTGGCAAATTCCTGACGACCAAAGGTTTTGTGCTTATCGAAGAAAACGGAACAGCGCAGATAAAAACCGCAAAAGGAATTTCACATCTGCTGGTGGAGGAATTTAATTCCGCAGGCCACCGGTTCTCAGATCGACTCGTTGAGGATGGGTACTTCTCAAAACTCGGTGTTTCAGTGGTCGAGAAAATCTCTTCCTCGCGGAAAGAGCTTGGCTACATCGCATTAGGCGAAAAGATTACCAAACAGCCTTATAATAGCGATGAAATTGATTTTATAAGAACAATCCTGAACATTGCCGCCACAGCAATAGAAAATTCACTTAACATAACAGAACTTAAACAGGTGAACCGTAACCTCGATTCGAGGATTAACAGACTCAGTTCACTATTTGAACTCGGCAAGGAATTTGGACTTCTTACCGAGGAGTCACGCATCAGCAAGCTTCTTGCCTACTCTCTTCTCGGGCATTTTCTCTCCTCCGTTTATGCCATAATTATTTTTGAAGAGAGGAAGGCGAAAATACTTGATTCCACCATTTCCAAGGGGAAATTGAAGGATATCGCAGATTCACTCGCTCTTAAAAGTATCGACACCCACTACCTCGGTGACGAAATAGATAAACTTCATCCTGACCTGGCATCACTCAAAGTTGAGATTGTTGTCCCGATGAAGATTCAAAATGAAGCAAAGGGGCTTATCCTGCTCGGTAAAAGGGCGAACCAGCAGTTGTTTCTCGAAACTGACATAGAATTTATCTACTCTATTGGCAGTCTTGCAATAATATCTTTGGAGAACAAAAGACTTTTCCGGGAAGCACTTGAAAAGCAAAAACTTGAAGAAGAGCTTGAGCTCGCAAAAGACATCCAAAAAAATCTTTTGCCTAAAGAGATTCCATCCATGCCGGCATTTGAGATTGCAGCCACATCGATATCTTCAAAACAGGTCGGTGGCGATTATTATGATATAATTAAAAAGGATCAGCATAAATATTTTGTTGCAATCGGGGATGTATCAGGGAAGGGAGTTCCTGCCGCACTTCTGATGGCAAATCTGCAGGCGTTTTTGAAATCGATTTGTACCCAGAATGTTGCCATCGATGATGCCACAGGCACGATAAATAATCTGGTGGCGGACAATACCTCCGACGGAAAATTTATTACATTCTTTTGGGGGATCCTCGATAACAGTAATCTGGAGTTTTCGTATGTGAATGCCGGTCACAATCCCCCGCTTCTTGTCAGAGGCGGCGAGATAACCTATCTCGACAAGGGAGGTATCATTCTTGGTGTCATGCCGACTTTTACCCCGTATCTCACCGAGACGATTCAGCTTCACGAAGACGATCTTTTAGTTTTGTTTACAGACGGGGTTACGGAAGCGAAGAGCCCGGAGGATGAGGAATTCAGCGATGAAACTCTCGAATTGCTGGTCAGGGAGTCTGCTGCACTTCCCGCGGTTGAGATCCTCGACAGGATTCGTCATTCGGTCTATGACTTTGCAAACGGTGCCTTTCAGTCTGATGATATCACCATTATAGTGATAAAGGTAAAAAAGAAGTGAAGATAAACAGCCTCTTTTTTGAACGAAAGTTTATAATAAATGCTGCAACCCTGCTGGTTGCCCTGCTTGGTCTGTTGAGTATTTATCAACTAATTTTTGTGAACACCACCTCCAACGATGAATGCCTGTGGTATGCCGGTAAAGGGAAAAACGGTAACTGGGTGATCTATATCAGGGATGTGAAGCCCGGAGGTGTTGTTGACCTCGCAGGTATCAAGAACGAGGATGTACTTCTGAAGCTTAACGGACAACCTGTTTACGATACTTACAACGCTCAACAGATTCTTAATAAGCTGGACTACGGACAATACGCTGAATATACGATAAAAAGGGGTGACAAGGTTTTTACGACCAAGGTGTTCGTGAAAAAACTTATCAGTTATCCCGATCTCTATTATGCAATTTTCTATTTTGTCTGGCTGATGGTAGGTTATCTTGTAATCTTTTCCAACCCTTACGGACTTGTTCAAACTCTGTTTTATCTTATCGGTGTATTTGGGACAATATATGCCAGCAGGGGGGCATTTATAGATCATCTGCTCTACCTGAATCCCAATTTTTCGGTCCCGGTTTTGTATTATTATCCCTGGTTGATAATAAGTTGTGCCACAGCCGGAATCTTTGTTCATTTTTTCCTTGTGTTTCCGCATAAAAGCGTGTTGCTTAAGTACAAGTATTCTCTCTATATACTATATTCGTTTTTTATAATACCCAGTTTGATAGCAATCTATCTGACTCATATGAGACTGAATGATCCCGAATATCGAATGTCTTATATAAATCCGGAGGGAATTGTAAATCTGTTAAATGTATTTTCACTCCTTTTCGGGTTGATCAGTCTGATTGTCAGCAGCATAAGATACTGGAAGAAAAAGGAAGGTGTGCCACTCCGCTGGTTGACGGCTGTGTACGCTTTGGGTTTCTTCAGCGTACTCGGGCTCTTTTTCTTTGCTCCAAGAAATGCTCTTATTTTTTACAATAATCCTGAATTTTATGTAGTACTTCTCACTCTGACCCTGATACCAATTGCATTTGCGGTTGCTATCTTCAAATATCAGTTGATGGATGTCAGCATCGTCGTAAAAAATTCGATTCTTTACGGAAGTGTATCTATCAGTATTGCAGTCATCTATTTTCTCTCGATTTACGGTTTCGGTCAGGGAGCGGGTACCATTTTTGGAGAGGAGTATAAAAACTTTGTCGCAGTCCTCAGTTTTGTAATTTTTGCCCTCGTCTTTCAAAGGACCAAAGATAAATTCCATTTGTTTATCACGAAACGGTTCTTCCCTGATCAGTATTTTAACAATCAGATACTGTTGAGTTACGGTGAGGAACTTGCAAATATTGTAGGACTTGAAAACATTCTCAGATCGGTCAGAGATACATTCCGTGACCTGATTCTCGTAAGAAAAATGTCTGTCTATCTAACAAGCAACGATTCATTCCACCTCGCCACAGAGTTTGGAAACAGTGAAACAAGAGAAACGCTTTCCACACAACTCGCAGATTTTGAACTCAAGTATAAAATTTATCTGGATGAGGGAAAGAAGAAGAGAATAACAGGCGAATCATTCAGCATCTTTAACAAGGAAGACAGAACCTGGTTCAGGGAGGAGCATTATGTCCTTATTATTCCTCTAAAGGTAAGCAGGCGATTGATTGGTTTTATAGCTTTTGGTGAAAAATATAACGGCAATCCTTTTGCGGAGAAAGATATTGAGTCGATCAGTTCTGTTGCCTCCCAGATTGCGGTGTCGGTTGAAAATGCACGACTTTATCTCGAAGAGACAAAGAAAGCCCAGCTCGAGAGGGATATAGATGTTGCAAAAAGTATTCAGGAGTCACTTCTCCCCGCATCTTTCCCTGTTCGTGACAACATTGAAATGTTCGGCAGGATGATACCTGCTTCTCACATTGGCGGTGATTACTTTGATATCATCAAGGTCTCTGACTCACGGTTCTTTCTGGTGATTGGTGATGTCAGCGGTAAAGGGCTCCCGGCAGCGATTCACATGACCCGAGTGCAGGCGATGCTAAGGATGCTTTGCACTGTGGACAGAACCCCTGCCGAAATCCTTAAGGAGCTGAACAAAAAGATTTACGATTCTCTCGGCAAGAACTGGTTTATCACCATGACTCTTATCGGGCTTGATACAAGTTTGAACTGCCTGAGGGTCTGCAGGGCAGGACATACTCCTGTTCTGATTTCACATAACGGAACCACGAAATTTTTACAGCCGAAAGGTCTGGCGGTCGGTCTGGACAGAGGCGAGCTTTTCGATCAGCACCTTGAAGAGGTTCGCATAGAATTGCACCCCAACACTTCAATATTACTTTTCTCGGATGGTATAACCGAAATGATGAACAATAAAAACGAACTTTTCGGAGACGACAGGCTGAAGGAAATTTTCTCTGCTACAAATCACCTTTGCCCGGAAGAACAGTATAACAGGATATCATCAGAACTCATAAGTTTCAGAGGTGAAAGGGAACCTTATGATGATGAAACAGCTTTAATTGTGAGGGTAAAGCAACCTAATTAAAATTATAATGCAACTGCGCCTGAATGGTATTCAACTCGGGGACTGTATTAAAAAATCCGATGTTCCATTCCACACCTGCATGTAGAGACCACCCTTTCGATTCCACGGTTTTATCAAAAAAATAGAAGACTGTATGGAAGGAAATTCCGCTTCCGAAAGACCAGGAATTGACCTCCGGAAATGAGCGGTCATTTATAACAGCCAGCCCGCCTCCACCTTCGATGGAAATGTGTGTTGTTACCAGTTGCTCTCCCATGAATTTTAGCGAAAAACCTTGTACAAAGGGATAGTTCCTGCCGAATCTGTCCTCAGGCAGCAAAATCGAAAACTTCCTTGCATAAAAAGCCGCAGTTCTGAAATAATATTTTTCAGAAAACCACAGTTTGAAATCCACAGATGCTTGAGCGGAATAACCAAATTCCTCGGGTGTGTTCCCTTTCAGCACGCCAAGTCCCGCTCCGGCACCGGCTTTATGAAGCTTAATAAATTGTGCATTTAAAGTGGAATTTACTATCAATAAAAAGAAAGTGAGAAAAACCAGCCGGATGAGATATTTATTCAAGTTTTTTCCAGTTCTGACAATTAAAATTATCTGTTTTTAGCGAGATACAAAAGTCCGGTCAATATCAAAACACCACCTGTGACAAGCATGAAAAATTGATGGTCAGGCGACAGGTTGAAAGGATTCAGATTGATTCCGATTTTGCAGGCAACCGGTTGAGCTATCAGAGCAAAGCCGACAGAAAGCAATAAAATGAGCGAACCCCTCCACCGTATGGCTTCTTTCTTCTTGAAATATTCTATCGATGCCTGAATACCCTCTTCAGCACTCCGGTTTTGATTATCTTCTTTGATAAAAAATTTTCTGAAAAGATAACCGATCAGACCACCAACTAAAGTGGCTCCAATCAGTGCAAGCAGGAAAGTAAAGAGAGTAAATTTCATAACTGAAAAATAGCAATTAAATTATTCAAAATAAATACTGCAAGTCTTTTAATTTACCTTGCAAATAAAGTTAGGAATGCCTAAATTTAAATAACAATTTATCTTTATTTATGCCAACAATATCAAAACAAGATTATCTAAAAGCCATCTACCAGATTTCAACCGGAAGTGATGGTAACGCAGTTTCGACTGCAGAGATTGCGAGCCGCCTCGATGTATCCAAGGCGGCAACCAGCGAAATGGTGCAAAGACTCTCAGAGCAGGGATACCTGAACTATGAGAAATACCGGGGCATGTCCCTCACAGATGAGGGAAGGAAAGAAGCCCTGAACATCATTCGGCGGCACCGGATCTGGGAGCTGTTTCTTAGGGATATCCTGGGGCTTACCTGGAGCGAGGTACATGCCGAAGCAGAACTTTTGGAGCACTCCACTTCTGACTTTCTTATTGAGAAACTCGATGGATATCTGGGACATCCTCAGTTTGATCCTCATGGTGAACCGATACCTGACAGAGAAGGCAACATGCCCGAAGTGCCTGCCGTTGTCCCGCTTCATTCCTGTGAAGCAGGCAAAATTTATAAACTTGTCAGGGTGATTGACAGTTCCTCTGAGTTAATGGATTATTTTTCGGGGATCGGCCTTTGTCTAAATAAGGAAATTACAGTAAAATCCAGACTTGCATTCGACAACTCAACTGTTGTCATAATCGGGAATGTTACACACAGTCTTAGTGAAAAGGTGGCAGGGAATCTCTTCCTTGTACCGGTGGAGGATGAAGAATGAAAATGATCCATGAAATATCTTTTTTAGTGTCGGGAGCAGTAATGTTAATGATTCCCGGACTGGCAAATCTTTTCAGGTCGAAAAGGCAAAAAGCATTCATCGAGAAGGAACTTCTTGAGAATGCACTGAAGCATCTCTACGACTGCGAGTCGAAAAAGGGGAACGGTTCCTGTGAAAGCATTGGTGGAGCACTTGGGACAGGAAGAAAAAAATCGAATGAGCTCAGGGAGCAACTCGAATCCTCCGGACTTATTTCGGTGAAGGATGAAAAAATAGAACTGACTGATACAGGAAGAAGCTACGCCCTGAAGGTCATTCGAATCCACAGACTTTGGGAGAGTTATCTTGCGGACAAAACAGGTACCCCGAGCATTGAATGGCACAGGGAAGCGGAAGCCCGTGAGCATCAAATTTCCGAGGAGGAAGCTGACCGGCTTGCCTCCCGACTTGGCAATCCACTCTATGATCCGGATGGCGATCCGATTCCTGACAAAGAGGGATTTGTGCCACCGAGAAAAGGGATTTTACTAAGGGATTCAGCAGGAAACACATTTGCCAAAGTTACGCATATTGAGGATGAACCACAGGAGGTCTACAACCAGATAATTGCTGAAAATGTCTATCCGGGTTTGACAATCAGGGTTCTGGAAAATGAGAACGGAAAAACTGTTTTTGTAGCTGATGGCGAGGAAAAAATCTTCACGCGTCTCCTCACTTCCAATGTGACGATTATAGAAATCCCGGAGTCGGAAAGTGAACCTCTTGAACTCGTTACTCTCGACAAGCTAAAAAAAGGTTATGAGTGTGAGATTTACAAGGTCTCAAAATTGTTGAGAGGGCAGCAGCGGAGACGGTTGATGGATCTGGGATTTGTTCCCGGAAGCACTATTATATACGAAATGTCGAGTGCATCGGGTGACCCCGTTGCTTACAGGGTACGCGGTGCGGTTGCGGCATTGAGACTGGAACAGGCAAGACTGATTTTTGTGAAAAATGTAAGAAAGGTTGCTTAAAGATGAGTGGCGATGCATGTGAAATCTGTCCGGTAAATCAAAATGCCACATTAAAAAGGCTTGGACTCAATCTTGACAAGTTCAATTTTGCAGTTGCCCTCGCGGGAAATCCAAACACAGGGAAAAGCACGGTTTTCAACTCCCTGACAGGATTACGGCAACACACCGGGAACTGGCCCGGTAAAACTGTGGCACGGGCAGAGGGAGCATTTGAGTATGACGGGAGCAGATATAAAATAGTCGATCTTCCCGGTACCTATTCGCTCCTCTCGACCAGTACTGATGAGGAGATTGCCCGCGATTTTATCCTTTTTGGAAAACCTGATGTAACGGTGATTGTTGCTGACGCCACAAGAATCGAAAGGAATCTCAATCTTGTTTTACAGGTACTCGAGATTACTGATAAAGCGGTTTTGTGTGTTAACTTAATGGATGAAGCAAAAAGAAACGGTATTGAAGTCGATATAAGAAGTTTGTCACGGGATCTGGGAATCCCGGTGGTTCCCGCCTCCGCACGACAGGGAGAGGGCATACCTGCACTTCTTTCTTATATTAATCAGGTGGCAAAAGGGGATTTTATTTGTAAACCCCGAAAAGTTTCTTCTCTCTCACCCGAGATTTCCTCGGCAGTAACTGAATTGACGAGTAAAATAAAAAAAGAATACCCTGACCTTCCCAATGCAAGATGGGTAGCCATCCGCCTTCTTGAAGGGGATCAAAGAATTATCGACGCAATAGAAAATGATGAATTTGCAGAACTTTACAGATGAAAAATTTTAATTGGTTTGGAAGATTCCATACAGTATTGAACACAAGATTTTAGAGATATGAAAAAAGAAATTCTGGAAACAGCAAGAAATTTAAGAATCGAGAGAGGTGAAAATTTTCACGACAGCCTCGTCGAGTCAATCTATTCCGAGGCGGCTTCAATAGCCGGAGGAGCAGTAAAATTTGGTGACTCAAAAAAAGCTTTCAGGCTCGATACAACAATAGATAAACTTGTTACCAGCAGGATATTTGGTTTTCCCCTGATGCTCTTGATGCTTGCTCTGGTATTTTGGATTACCATTGTCGGGGCAAACTACCCGTCGGGCTGGCTAGCAACCCTTTTGGTTGAGTGGGGTCATCCCTGGTTAAAGGAACTGTTTATGAATGCCGGAGCACCGTGGTGGCTTTCGGGAGCAGTTGTCGACGGAGCATATCTTGCAGGAGCATGGGTTATAAGCGTAATGCTCCCGCCAATGATGGTGTTTTTCCCGTTGTTTACACTCCTTGAGGATTTTGGATACCTTCCACGGGTGGCTTTTAATCTTGATTCAATTTTCAGGCGGGCGGGAGCACACGGTAAACAGGCACTTACCATGAGCATGGGATTTGGTTGTAATGCTGCCGGAGTGGTGGCAACAAGAATCATTGATTCGCCCCGGGAGAGACTGATTGCAATTATCACAAACAATTTTTCACTCTGCAATGGCAGGTGGCCCACTCAGATACTCATTGCATCAATATTTATCGGGACGGTGGCACCTCCCTGGCTTGCCGGAATAGCATCAGCCGGTGCGGTTGTTTTTGTGGCTTTGCTTGGGATATTTTTAAGCCTGCTTGTTTCCTGGTCACTCTCTAAAACATTTTTGAAAGGGGAAGTCTCCACTTTCAGTCTGGAACTGCCACCATACAGACCACCACGAATATTGCAGACACTTTACACTTCACTAATCGACAGGACACTTTTTGTGTTGTGGCGGGCTATTGTGTTTGCCGTTCCCGCCGGACTGGTTATCTGGCTCGTCGCAAACATTCATATTGGTGATCTCTCGATTGCAGAGCATTTCATCAAGTATGCAGATCCTGTTGCGATCTTCTTTGGATTGAACGGAGTCATTTTTCTCGCTTACATAATTGCCATTCCGGCGAATGAGATTGTAATCCCGACAATTCTGATGCTCACCGTAATGTCAGCAAAAATTGCCGGTGCCGGTGCAGGAGCCGGTGTTATGTTTGATCTTGACGAAGTTCAGACGGCAGCTCTTCTCCAGCACGGCGGATGGACTATGCTCACGGGAATTAATCTCATGCTTTTTTCTCTGTTGCACAATCCATGCTCAACGACAATTTACACCATATATAAAGAAACGGGCTCTGTAAAATGGACAATCTTTTCCACCTTCATGCCTGTAGTATTGGGGCTTGTTGTCACATTTGTTATCGCTACCATATGGAGGATGTAAAGGTAGAAAACAGTTCTTCTTATTTCTAAAAGGATAAGCGTTATTTTAAATTATAATTTGCTAAATTTTCCAATTAAACTTTTGCATTTATGAAAAAAATAAAAGTCTATGTGGACACATCCATTATCGGTGGAGTGTTCGATTCAGAATTTTCGAATCCAACAAAAAAGTTTTTTAATCAAGTTGAGGATGGTCGATTCCAAATAGTTATCTCTGATCTTGTTGAAGAGGAGTTGACAGCTGCTCCGGAGATGGTTCGAGAATTTTTCAAAGAAATCTATCAGGATGTAGTTATTATTGGTGTTGACGAAAATGCAATCAGACTTCGTGAATGTTATTTGAAGGCAAATGTTGTTACGAAAAAAAGCTCCAACGATGCTCTCCATGTTGCAATCGCTACTGTTAATAATTGTCCTGTAATTCTCAGTTGGAATTTTAAGCATATCGTTCATTTTGATAAAATTCCATTATACAATTCAATTAATCTGGTAAATGGTTATCAACCGATAGCCATTTATTCTCCATTGGAGGTGATAAACTATGGATAAGCCATTCGATTGTGTTGAAATGAAAAGAAAAGGAGCCAGAATTTTGCAAAAAAAGTTAGCAAAATTGACTTTGGAAGAAGAGATTATGTTTTGGGCTGAAAGAGCTAAAAAATTGGAGCATGTGAACAAGGAAAAAAGCTTGAATCAAAAAAAGAATGCAGTATCGGATATTGAGCACTAATTCGCCGGCAAACTTTGTATATTAGCTTGAAAATCCTTTATACCGGTTACTTCAAATAAATAATCTTCCTGGTCTCCGCTTTATCTCCGAATTCCAAACGGCAAAGATAAACTCCGGAATTGAATTGTGCCGGCATGGTGAGTGAAACTTCATTTTTGCCCGCCGGTAGGTTTCCGGGATTTATCCTCATCACTTCCTGTCCAAGGATATTGAATATTCTTACCACCACTTCCCCGGATGCGGGAAGTGAAAAACTGATTTTTGTACTGCCATTAAACGGGTTCGGGAAGTTTTGGCTTACCTTGAATGTTTGTGGTGTTTGTTCCTCATCCACAATGTCGGTTGTTGTAGTGTCACCATATACCACTCCATTTACATAAGCACCCGTCAATTTGAAAATCTCTTCTCCGAAATCAAATGAAGACCTTGCCTCCACAATCCCAACACCATCAACCGATCTCACCAGATACCAATATAAAGAATATATGTCAAGTTCTCTGGTGGCACGCATTTTACCAAAATGTTCTTTGTAACTGATATCTGAAACCCGGCAGTAGATATTCCCGGATCCTAAAACACTCATATCGGACACATCTCCCTCTAGAAGTGAATTGTCTTCAGTCAATAATATATTGTGGGTTGTATCCGATCCCCACTTTATTAATTCGTATATTTTCCCGTTATCTTTCTTCATCTCGAGCTTTGGGAAATTGGGATTTGAATTAAATCTGTCAGAAACAAAAAACTTGCCCCAGCCCGGTACAAGGGTATCTCTCATCACACGAGTGACGGTTGTATAGTCAATGGGATACCAAAAAGTATCAGCCCACCAGCCTGTCACCTTGTATACCCAAAAATCACCTATGTGCAACGGGTAAAAATCAGGTTCTGGCAATGGAGTGGTAATCCATTTCACTTCTTCATAGACATTTCCTGTTTTTTTGAATATCTTATTGGTGGTTGAAATGAACAGATCGGTCGATCCTGTTATCGCAGATGAGCCCGTAATTCTGGTATCAAATATATTTGACACCTTTTGCCCTGATAAAACCGGTGCTCCCAGTTTTTTGCTGAAAAGCGTATCTGCTCTATAAAAATAAATGCTGTCAGAAGGGGATTTATAAGGAATTACATGCATAGTTCCAAAAAAATTATTAAGTGCCGAATTGAATGTTCCGGCACTTCCTGCCTGCGTTGAATACTTTATTTCGTTCATCCAGTCATAAATAGAGCGGGAGGTTAGTAACAGGAATGAACTGTCACGAGTATAAGATACTGATACAGAATCATACGACCATGTCGGCTGATAAAGAGCTGTATAATTGATTCCTCCGTCAATTGACCGGACAATACCACCCGAATTCCAGGCAATTACTTCGTTGTCATTGAAAGGGGAGATGCAGATGAATCGCTCAACCTGGTGGAGAATCTGAAAGGTCTTGCAGTAATCATACGAAACTTTGTAAGCACCATCGATTTTCACATAAAATTTTCCAGGAGTCTGTTTTGAGGCAAAGAAGAACTCAATTATTTTGTTTGGATGGAATACATTAATTTCCTTCCCTTTTACAAATGCTCCCGTGGAATCACTTGAAATTTGTCCTGCTATATAAAAGCTGTCGGGATGCTCCGATGAAAATGAGAGAAATTCCGCATCCACTTTTGAGAGAAGATTTGTACCTGAATAAACCGTTTTGCTGCTAAAAAGAAGTGTTTCTTCGCCTGAATTAATATTCTTTCGGTACAGTTTGTTTTCGAAAACGAGGTCGTTGTTATTCGTTGTGGAAGTGTAGTCACGGTAGAAGATTGAAGTGGAATTATTGTGTGAAAGGGCGTACTCTATCTTTAACCCCGGATCCTGCCAAGGGGCTTGTGCCAGTACTGTTGATGCAATAAATATTGCTGCTATCAACTTTTTCATCTCTTGCCTGCAAATAATTAATATTGAGTTGAAACTTAAATATTTGGATTGAGATAAGCAAATCGATTTAACAGGAGTGAAGGATACAGGTAAAAGATTTGGGAGATTCTATACCAGCTCGGGTATAAAAATAAATTTCTTGTTTTCATCTATACCCGAAAAGGTAAATTTTATAAATGAGTAATATGGAATGTTATGTCATCCATAGTCTTTGCGAATTATGGAAAAGCGTGAAGAAGGATACTTTTCCAGTATGAAATTACACTTTCTTCTGAACTTTAACACTACTCGGAGACCATCGCTTCAATTATTCAAAACAGGAAGATCATGTTTATCTGTCTTAATGAATGTAAAATTATTTTGAAATGGGAAAATCTACATGAATTTCGTATTAAATTTCAGAATAATATCAAGAAATTCGAGAGGAAGCAATTCAACTACTTTCCTTTTGATTGACTGGGGCACTTCACCGTAGAACGCCTCCGCAATTGCACCTGTTATAGCTCCCATCGTATCGGAATCTCCTCCGAGGGAGATAGTGAGGCGGATGGCATCCTCAAAATCTTTACTTTCGAGGAATGCAATAATTGATTCGGGGACCGTACCTTGACATGAGGGGTCAAATCGGTATTTCGGGCGTATTTCGTCACAGGTTCTCTCCAAATCATACTGAAAGGTGGTAGAGATAAACTCCTTGATAATCTCTTTTGAACTCCCGGTTCTTGCAAGAAAAACAGCGGCAGCGGTAGCTTGTGCTCCTTTAATTCCTTCGGGATGAGCATGGGAAACTTCGGCGCTTCTCTTTGCTTCAAGGAGAGTTTCTTCGATTGTCTTGAAGGCATACCCCACCGGACTCACCCTCATTGCCGAGCCATTTCCAAAGCTGGTTAATGGCACCGCGTCAGGGTTTCGTAACCACATCCTGAAATTGTTACCATAAGCCCCTTTGGGGTTTGGGTATTTTGCTCCGAAGTTGCGGTATTCAGTCGAATAGTCGCTTGAGAGAATTAGTTTACTTGCTGTTGCTATAGTGAGGACTGAATCGTCCGTGTAGTTGGAATTTGGGGGGAAAAGATTAAAATCGTAATATTTTATCCCGGCAAACTCATAATCTGATCCGATTACATCACCGGAGATGGCACCAAATAGTTTGATGTCTTTCTCGCGGCATTTCTGTTGAAGAGTTGATAGTTCAGACAACATGTTCCAGCCTCCAAAAAATTATATATATCATTTTTCAAAAAGTAGCATATTTACTCTTATAAACAAACGATAAACCATAGATTATCCATTTTTTTTCTTGAAAATGATCCAAAAAAAGATGTCGGGACGAAGATTTTTCATTTCTACCCCCGCTCGGGTATAAATAGCTACCTTCAGGGAAAAATTACACCCGCACAGGTATAAAAATAAATTAATTGTTGCATTTATACCCGAAAAGGTATATTTTACGGACAAGTAATTTGGAATATATATGTCGACTGAAAGTCTTCCTGAATTTGTGAAGAAAAAACGAAAGTACCTTGGTTATACCCAGGTAGAGCTCGCCATGAGAGCAGGCGTTGGTTTGCGTTTTCTGCGAGAGTTGGAACAGGGAAAGAAATCTCTCCAAATGGATAAAGTGAACAAAGTGCTTTATCTTTTTGGACATGAACTGCGTCCCGCAAAGATCATAAGAGGTGATTCAAATGATTAAACGGGGCAAGGTTTATTTTCGGGAGATTTTTGCAGGAATGATAGAAGAGAGCGAAGAAGGATACTTTTTTAAATATGACAACGCATATCTTCAATCGAAGGAGTCACTGCCGGTAAGTCTGACGCTTCCACTCACGGAGAAAACTTACAAAAGCAATATTCTGTTCCCGTTTTTTGACGGATTGATTCCGGAGGGATGGTTGTTGGACCTGGTATCCCATAATTGGAAAATTGATCAGGCAGACAGGATGAGTCTTCTTCTGTTGTGTTGCAGGGATTGCATTGGTGCCGTAAGTATAATTCCCGATGAGGTGCCTGATGACCAATAATCGTAAGTGTTTATTCTGTTATGAACCGGTGCTTGAACCGGAATTAATCTACCACCCGAAATGCAGTAAAGAGATTTTTGATTCAAAATTTCCTCCTGAGATTGACTTTAATCTTGGAGATATTGAAGAATTGGCTCTTAAATATCTGGGGAAAAACCTCTCGGTAACCGGTGTTCAACCAAAAATGTCGCTTGAAACAGAAAGAATTGGTAAGAATAGATTAAGGTTGACAGTAGTCGGGCTCTGGGGAAGTTATATTTTTAAGCCGCCATTTGAGAAATATCATGATTTGCCTCAAAATGAAGATTTAACAATGCATTTGGCAGAGGTCGCAGGGATTAAGACAGCCAGACACTCTTTGATTCCTCTAAAATCAGGAGAGTTTGCATATATTTCCAAACGATTTGACAGGCAAAACGGAATCAAACTCTGCCTGGAGGATATGGCACAACTTACGGAAGTGTTGACGGCGAGAAAATATAAAGGATCGTACGAGAAAATCGGGAAAATTATTACAAAATATTCAGACTTTCCGGGAAACGATCTCGTCTCATTTTATGAGTTGACTCTGTTCTCATTTCTCACCGGGAATGCTGATATGCACCTAAAGAATTTTTCACTGCTTAGATCAGTAAACAATGAAATATCACTCTCACCTGCTTATGATCTTGTAAATACAAAATTAATAATAACCGATGATCCCGAAGATCGCGCCTTGACACTGAACGGAAAGAAAAGTAATTTGAAACTTAAGGATTTCATGTCATTTGCAGATTCATTGAGTATCGACCGAAATATAGTTCACAAAATCCATGATAGATTTGCCGGATTGCAAAGTAAATTCTCTGATATAATCGAAAAAAGTTTCCTGAATGAAACGGATAAGGAGTCTTATCGTAAAATAATTTTAGGTCAGATGCAAAAAGTTTTTAGCTGATGTTTTAAGGTCATTAATTTTATTTTACCAGTCGTACATCTTGAAAACAGTTAGGGGTGCCTCCTCATCTGACTCCAGGAGAGGGAACAAGTTCACCAAATCAAACAGATATTTTTGAACTTTGATCCTCTCTTTCCATACTGCCTGATCCAGTTGCATCTGCTCCTCCCCGGTTCTGAATATCCACATCTCGTTTTCATCCATCATTGCAGTTGATTTCGCGTAAAGTTTTTCGTAATCACCAATAATATCCCTGAATTCTTTCGAGCTTCGTAGATGCTTTTCATCTGAGTAAAATTTGTTCTCATACGAAAAGGGGGTTACAATTTTGGCTAAAACTGAGAGTATATCAAATAATTCTTTATTCGGGTAAGAGTGCTTAGGTCTCCTTAATGGTATTACCGGGTATCTTGCAGTTTTGGAAACCCGGAAATTTCCGTTTTTTGATTCTTTAGCGATTGTCATCAATGTGTTGCAGCAAATTATCATGTCAGCATTATTGGCATTGAGTCTGTATCCGTGAAGAGAGAAATAATTGTGCGGTTCATGCATAAAATTATACAGTTCATGGGTAGAATGAGAGTGATTCTCCAGTATGCTTATATCCGAATAACAGTTTATATTTTTGACTTTATTGTCGTGATTCTCTGTAACAGTTTCTTCAAACTTTTTCAACAAAAATACAATGTTAATATCATCGGCGTCAAAACTTAAAGTGTTGAAAAAATCCACCAGTCTGGTCAACGAAATAAACGGCAGGTGTGAAGTGGAAGTATAGAATATTTTGCGGGTATTGCTGGGGTCAAATCTTGCCCTTGCTGCATTGTGAGGAGATTTGATTTTTTGACCGGGAATAAGATAATTTATAATCTTCTTCGAAAGATCAACAACTTTAAGATGTCTTTTGAGCAACTTCAACAAGCTTTCCTCCGGCGCTCCAAGCCAGTTTACTATGATTAATGCCTGACTTCTTTCTGTGTTGCAAAGCTTTTCAAAAATAGAATTTTCGAAATTTTGGTATTCGATTTTCATCGCTGTTCCTTCCGTTTTTGCGGGTAGTAATTTCAAATTTGACTGTTTTAAAAATAAGATGCGTGCCACGAAAAAATCCCTTTTAATGTTACGGAATTGTTAAATTTATGAAAACAAAGACTTAATGATTCCTTAACATTAAACGGGGTTCCGGATTTTTGAAAGTGCTTAAATTGATTCATAAAATAATTTTCTTCTACAGTTTTATGATTTCGTTGATATACTAATAAAATTAGTAGATTTATTAATTTATTTAGTAGATCTATGAATTGAATTTGGTAAAGCCATTCTTTAAAATAATTTGTTATAAAAAATAAAATAATTTTAGGATAATTCTGGGAGAAGTGGTAATTTAAATGGTGGAAATTGTAACTTTTATTGTAATTTTTGTACTAATGTTTCAACTTTGTGTTCAAGTGCAAAAATCCACCATGTCATGACAAACGATCCAATACGCTTGAATCAAATTAAAATTTGATGGAGTGATTTTGATTAAATAATTTAATGTTTACCTTCTATTTTGCACTGAAATAATTTAAAAGAAAAAGATTTTTTAGGTCAACGATTTTTACTAATTTTGTGATGATACAAATTAAATCTTAGATTCATTGAGGGTACTTGTTGTATTAGTCAACTTTTTTTTTCAATGCTAAATAGAAATGAGATAAAAACTGGCAAACAAGAAAGTCTATATATAATACAAAGGATCAGAAAGATTTGGTTTTTCCATTAACCATACACAATATTAGTCATCATTAAAGGAGTAGTAGTATTATGAAAAAACTTTTAGTTTTATAACCTATTATCGTCTTTTTCGCAGGTTGTAGTAAAACCATGAAAACACCAACTGTAGATGACCTATCAAAAGCGATATCATCTGCTAAGGACACAAGTGAATTAAGGAATTATTTTAATAATCCCGACTTTTCATTTAAATATTTTTATCAAATCTTTGTTCAACAGCCCAATAACCTACCTCTTCAAACTTATTTCATAGATCCAGAATTCAATTCAACCAATGATACCGCGTTTGTGGTTATCAGAACTGACACTCCAAATAAAATTGAAAATTATACGAAAATTACGCTTGTCAAAAAGGATGGTAATTTCTTGATCGATTATCCATTTATTATTCACTTTGAGAAAAAAGATTTCAAAATAATGGAACTACCGATTGAATTCGTAGTAGTGGACACAACTGATACGAAAATCACTTGTCGCGCAAAAAATGTATTCTTGGGTAAAAAATCGGCTGGGGTAACGGTGTTCTTTGAATTACCTAAAGAGACATTGAACGAATTCAACAAAAATGCCAATGATAGTAATAAAGGTATCTTTGAAATCGATTTAAAGGACTCAAGAAATGAGTACGGTGATGGCCCAATCAGCATCTATAGTTCGTATATTGAAATTTTTAATGCGAAACTTAAAAAGATTGGATGGTAGGAATTCACTCTTCAGTAATTATGTTTTTCAGCGTTTTACTTAGGGAGAATCTTTTTGAGCAAGTCAGCCGTTGCTGAATAAAACGATAGAATGATTTGAAAAAGGGGCATTTTTGGAATGCCCCTAAATATTTAGTTCAAATAATCTTCTAAGATTTCGGATTTACATCAAATCTGAATGGGTCTCCTATCTTTATGATGTGGCTTTTCAATACTTCGTTCTCTCCAATTCTGATTTACTACATAACTACACCATTGTTCCTCATTTAATACTCGTTGATAAAAGTAAAATCTGTTCCGTTGACGGAATGAATCAGTTGTTCACAGTTTTGAAAAACGATTCCGGAAACAAAGAAGTTATCATAAAACCCGGAATCAGCAGGAGTGACCTCGACACTTCAATCTTAAAAATCATTGATGTAAGTTCTGAAGTGGATAGAATAATTAATGATTTCAAATTCCCGACAAATTACGATGATGGTTTGGGTTTTCGTGATTTTGTTAATTTTGCCGCAGATATCTATTCCAATGATGAAAGGATATTTGTTCCACTCAGTACTGAATGTAAAAGCTGCCAGTTTAAAAATGATTCTTCAGGGCTGGGTGAATTTCAAAGCGGATTTCATGAATGCTGGGATCATCACACAAAGCTTGGGGAAGAATTACGAAAAAATGACCCGGTTACAGAACTTTGGGGTGGTTTGGCAGGTGGAAAAAGCATAGTCGCAGAACTATTGAAAAAGAATATCCACTTGATTAAAGAAATTAAAGAACCGGATATTGCTCCCAAAAATGATAGAAGTGATTCTACCGGATTGACTCCCTTTCAAAGGAGAATGCAACAGGTTAATCGCGTAAAATCCGGTACTAAGGAAAGCTATTTTGACAGTGAAGGTTTCAAAAACGAGGCTTTAACCTGGACTTACCCGCTTCACATGATCGATTTTGAAACTTCTGCTCCGGCAATTCCCTTTAATAAAAACAGGCATCCTTACGAAGGAATTGCATTTCAATTTTCACACCACACGATTCAAAAAGATGGCAGTGTTAAACATTCAGGCGAATATATCTCTTTTGAAAAGGGAGTTTTTCCGAACTATGATTTTGTAAGGGAATTAAAAAGGCAGCTTGAAGTTGATAATGGTTCGATATTCCGTTATCACAATCACGAAAACACCTATCTTAAAATTATTTATGATCAACTCGAGTCTGACCAGGACGCACCCGGTGACAAAACTGAATTGCAGGAATTCATAAGATCGATCACCAATTATAAAGACGGGAAGGAGAAAGTGGAAGGTATCCGGAACATGATAGATTTGTTCCAAATAATCATCAAATATTACTACCCGCCAACCGCAAAAGGCAGCAATTCAATAAAGCAAATTCTACCCGCGATTATTAATAATTCCGGGTATCTGAGGGAGAAATACAGTAAACCGATCTACGGCAGGGGACTGGAAATCCACAGTTTAAATTTTGAGAGTCATATTTGGATTAATTCTGAAAAAAATAACGATCCATACAGAACGCTTCCCAAACTCTTTACGGATTATGATGACGAAATGCTGGATAAGTATTTCGGGGGTTTTGATGAGGTAAAAGATGGTGGCGCAGCGATGACGGCATACGGGTTGCTGCAGTATTCCGAAATCTCGGATACACTTCGGGAGCAACTCAGGGATGGTCTTCTCCGTTATTGTGAACTTGATACCATGGCTATGGTAATGCTGGTTGAAGGGTTGATGGATAAAGCGGGTATGCGATTTAGGTGATTGCCCGAGTTCGAAATTTCTTTTAGCTCTTTGAAAATTCCTATCTCCAGATAGGGAGCCATATCGAATATCCGTTGTTCACCTTTAGTGAATGTCAGAAGGAGTTTATCACCTTCCAAGGTCTTTACCGATGCAACTCTTGGATTCATAAAGCGTCCGCACTATATAAGTAGTTCGATTTTAAATACAGACTCGCCACTGCTCGCTAATTGCCAAATACAATCTCCTCCTAAAATTTGCAACTCACCGATTCCGAAACTTTAAAAAGAAATCAATAATAAAAAAAGGATATTCAATAAGCAGCTTCCTTTCAGCAAAACCAATTTACTGTAGAAAAAAATCTAAAAAAATGCGATTATTGTAGAAAATTTTCCAAATTTATGGTCGAATTTCCGGTTATGGTGGAAAATTTTCAAGTTGAGTGTCATTTCTATCAAGTCGAGGCAGTGCCATTTCTATTGTGCAATTACAATACACAATAAAACCGGTGGGGGTATGGACTATAATCCCACAATTTGCTATATTTAGCAGAAAGAACCGACACATTATTTGTGAGCTTGAAATGGCAAAGAAAAACCAGACTATTATAATTCTTCTTTCGATCACCATTTTTTTACTGGTGACAGTGCTCCTTCTGTTTTTTATGAAAGGGGGATTTCCGGTGAAGGGGTCTGAAGCAAAAGACTCAGCAACCGGGGAGCAGCCGGTTGATATTGTACCCGTCGGGGCAAATGTCAGTTCCACACTTCCCGCAAGTTACGGTTTCAGCTACCCGGCTGAAAAATCATTCGATGGTAACGAATTTTCATGGTGGAGTCCTGAGGACAGTCGACCAGGTCAATGGATAGAATATCGTTTTGGTCAGCCACAAAAGTTGAGAGGGATAAAAATTCTAAACGGTGCACACTATCCCAATTATTCAAACGGGGGCGAATATTTTGGAGACCTTTACTACCAAAATGCCATTTTGACTGAAGCGACACTGGAATTTTCCGATGGGACCAGAAGAGAGATCAATCTGAGAGTATATGATGGTATGCAAACCATTGAATTTCCGGAAGTGTTGACTTCTTCTGTGAAAATCATCTGCAGAGGAGTTAAACCCGGGGAAAGATGGCAGGATGTCTGCATATCGGAATTCAGAGCTTTGGTTGCGAAGCCTTCGATTTAGAACTCTTCGTTAAATTAATTGGTTACTATCGATGTTCATTATTTAATACCAAAAATCACTTCTAATCGAAAGGAGCAATATGAGAAGGCACTTCTTGTTAATTGCAACATTTTTTGTTCTCAGCACATTCAAAATATTTTCGCAGGATTTTATCCTGACGGAACCGTATTCGCAATTGGACTTTGAAGCAGTCCGTACATATAATGATACAAAAATCACGGATTTCAGGCTTGATCCCGTAATCAGGGAAAAACTGATGCCATATTATCGTAATGCCATCAAGGAGCAGGGGGTAATGATGGAAATTCATGTAACTTCTTCTGTCGATAATGAAAAGAAGGAAAATCTCCTCGACAGCACTGTTTGTGAATACGATAAAGAAGGAAGACTTGTCTCGATTGTTGTGAACGACAGAGTGAAATCGAACAAAACCAAATCCTCTTCCCTTTTCTTTGAATATGACAAAAAAGGAGATCTGGTTAAGATTAAAGGGGATAAAAAGACCATCCGTACCTTCACCAGAGACAAAAACGGTAAGATCACCAAAGCAGATAACATCGTTTATACCTATAAAAAAGGTGCGCTTCAAAAAGTCGGGAAAATTTATAAAGAAGGTAACTACTTCATAGATGCAAAAAAGACCGGGCAGATAATGGACCGCTACGAAGGGAAATACGATGAGTACGGCAGGGCATGGGATGTCCGCTGGCACGAAGCAGGTGTAGCCCTTCTCTATGACACGAGAGACAGGTGGAGCATGTCCGACGGTGGAGGCGAAGGCTTTAGTACCAAGATAGTTGTCGACTACAAGGATGGATTAATGACACAGTTGCAAAAAACCGATGGCAGTTATGTGGACGAATCCTTGGCTCAGGTAATAACGACAACTGTTTACAGAATTTACCGGGACGGTAAATAACAGACTTCCAACTCCGGCACTCCTCGTTTATCTTAATATTTTTAAAAGCTGCCTTCTGAAACGGGGCAGCTTTTAATTATATCCACCGGTTTCGTCCGAATTATACCAGTTCCGGACAGTTTTTGAAAAAATCCTGAAAATAATACTTTACATTTCTAAAATAAATTGTATATTTCGAAAGAATTTTCTTGCATACAATTGCTGGTTTTTGTAGTTTTGATTTAAGCAGAATTAAAAATCTGATTTAACTAACAAACCGGAAAGAACGGAATGAGAGTAATAAAAAAGTTACTCAATCTACTGATTCCACCCCCGAACTGGCGTTTTCCTGTTATCGTTACGCTTGGCATCTTCTTTGGACTGGGCTTTCATGTCCTTTACATTTCGAATGCACTTTCCTACGCTTCAGACAAACCCGAAGCATGTATCAACTGCCATGTAATGAACTCTTACTACGCCACATGGGAGAAGGGCAGCCACGGACGGGTAACCGTCTGTAACGACTGTCATGTTCCCCACGACAACATCATCTCCAAATACATGTTCAAAGCCCAGGATGGTCTAAGGCACTCTTTTATGTTCACATTCAGGCTTGAGCCGCAAGTGATCAAGATAAAAGATGCCGGAAAACAGGCTGTACAGGCGAATTGTATCAGGTGTCATGACAACACTATACATCCAATTTCGAACAGGGGATATGCTGCCGGGAACAGATCCATTGATATGGAAGGAGTTTACTGCTGGGACTGTCACAGAGATGTGCCGCACGGAAGAGTAAATTCCCTGTCATCCACTCCCGATGCAAAAGTACCCGGACTTACTCCCGTTGTACCTGAGTGGCTTAAAACCAACACTTCAAACCAGAAACCAGAGGACTAAATGAAACCTGTTTCCGAATTATTAAAAGAAAAACCGTGGCTGGGTTGGGTAATCTTCCTTGGTACGGTTGCAGTTGTATTTATACTCGGCCTTTTTGCCTCAACCATTGTCGAGAGGAGAGCCGAAAGCTTCACACTTCAGGCTGTTAAACCAATCGCAGACTGGGAACCAAGAAATGAAGTATGGGGAGAGAACTATCCCCGTGAATATGAAACCTACATGAAAACACTCGATACCAGTTTTGCGAGCAAGCATGGAGGATCGAAAGAAATAGATTATCTTGAAAAATACCCCGAACTGGTGATAATGTGGGCAGGTTACGCCTTTGCGAAAGACTACAAGCAGGGAAGAGGCCATGGACATGCAATCAGGGATATCCGCCTGACTCTAAGAACCGGTGGTGTGAAAGAGAGTCCACAACCTGCCACCTGCTGGAGCTGCAAGAGTACCGATGTGCCGAGAGTTATGAATAAAGTTGGGGCTACCGACTTTTATAAAGGAAAGTGGAAAGACAAAGGAGCGGAAATAGTGAATCCGATCGGATGTCAGGACTGTCATGATCCCAAGAGCATGAATCTTCGTATCACCAGACCTGCTCTCGTGGAAGCATATCAAAGAAGAGGCAAAGATATCACAAAAGCTTCACGACAGGAAATGAGATCACTCGTTTGTGCACAATGCCATGTGGAATATTATTTCAAAGGTGACGGAAAATACCTGACCTTCCCCTGGGATAACGGTTTCAGTGCTGATTCGATGGAAGCATATTATGATAAAATGGACTACAAAGATTGGGAGCACAAGCTTTCAAAAGCTCCGATGCTCAAAGCCCAGCACCCTGATTTTGAACTTTTCATGACCGGCATCCACGCAAAAAGAGGCGTATCGTGCTCCGATTGCCACATGCCGTACAAGTCCGAAGGTGGTGTAAAGTACACTGATCACCATATTCAAAGTCCTCTCGCAAATGTGGCAAATTCATGCCAGGTTTGCCACCGTGAAGAAGCAGATAAACTGATTCAGGATGTGTATGACAGACAGGACAGAGTGGAAGAACTCAGAAGAATCGCAGAAAAGGCGATAGCATCAGCTCATCTTGAAGCTAAAGCCGCATGGGATGCCGGTGCCACTCCAGAAGAAATGAAGCCCGCACTAAAGCTCATCCGTCATGCTCAATGGAGATGGGATTGGGTGGCTGCTGCAAACGGACTTGGTTTCCATGCTCCCGTTGAAGCACTTCGTGTTGTTGGAACATCTCTTGCTAAAGCTGAAGAAGCACGAAAGGAACTCGCTATCATTCTGATTAAGCACGGGAAAACTTATCCTGTAGTGCTCCCTGACTTTTCCACAAAGGCGAAAGCGCAGTCGATTCTTGGATTCGATCTAAAAGCCATGATGGCTGACAAAGAGGAATTCCTGAAAACTGTAGCCAAGCAGTGGGATGAGGAAGCCCGCAAAAGACAGGGATTTTTATACGCCTACTGATGTGATAATGCAGTAATGCAATAATCCAATAATGCAATAATTTTTAGGTCGTCATTCGAGAGGGTGGCGACCTTTTTTTTATTTCATGTTGTTTCGTGTTTCTTGCGATTCCATTTATTAAGTTACATTTATAATTCTATTAATTCTGAGGAATCGTAATGTTTAAAAAGTATTTGATAGCTGTACTGTTGGGATTATTCATCAATACCAGTGCTCAGGATTTTATTCCTGAAAATGTTCTGGCTTATCTTCAATATTCAAACAATATCAGAGATAAATTCCTCCCTGTCTGGCAAACCGCAATCAAAAAGAATGGTATAAAAAAAGAAACATATGTTTCATATGACATAAATCCATTCACTGATCAAATTCCACTTCCTTTCGACTCAACCACATTTAACTATGATTCAGATGGAAAGCTGATGTCCGTAGTTTACACTTCCCCGTTTCCAGGAGCAGAGAACGCAGTAAGACTCACAACCGCATATAATTATGAAGCGGGTCTCCTTACAGGTGCAAAAGAAGGAGAGGTAAATTCTCTCGTCATTAAAAGAGATGGCTTGGGGAAAATAACAAATCTTCAATTTGGAGAAAATGAAGATAAAGTCAATTACGATTACAAGTATGCAAACGGACAACTTATTGAAGTTGCAATCAGATTTGGCGAAGATCAGTCGGTTAAAATTTCATATGAAGATGGTAAATATATTGCGAAAGACTCGGTTAGTTTAATGTCGACTTCAGGCGATAAATATGGAAGAATTAACAATGTCTATTCTCATAATGTGGGGTTGGACAATTTGTACGATTCGAGTGAACGATTGGTCGAAATGAAACTGTATCAAGGCGGGACTACAGAGATAACTTCGTTTTTGTATGAAAATGAACTTTTAAAAGAGATAATTTTCAACAATCATGAAGGTGAGATTGGTGCTGAACAAAAAGACACAAAGATCACAAAAACTGTCAGAACTGTGGTCAGATACGATAAATAGCTAATTCCAAAAATAAGATAAACGGAACCAAAAAATGAAAAGAATAAAATCATCCCTGCTTACTGTCCTGTGTTTCAGTCTGTTAATCACAGTAACCGTAACAGCACAAGGAAAACAGAAAGAGACAACGGCGGATACTACAAGCAAATCGCAGGTATCGAACGATAAACTTCGTAATCAGTCGGATTTCCCGAAATTTCTGAAATATTTTCTGGAGCAAACCTGGTACAATAACAATTTCAATATGCTGCTCTACAACAATGACAAGGCAGTTACAAACTTTTTTCATCCTGTTGTCGGATTCGCACGGGCTACAAATCCGGGAGCATTCTGCGTTCTCGAGCGTGAAAACAACTACGGAATTATGATGCCACAGGAAACCGGTTGGGAAAAGAACAATATTACAGGATTAAAATTCTACAATAAAATGCCGAAAAACGGTCAATGTGACGAGTCAAAAGATAAAAACGGCGTTTATTACTTTAAGAACAGTAAATTTCCACAGTACTGGGATCATGAAAAAGAAAAAGGTGTGGCATATTCACTCCCTGCGAAATACAAGAACGCACAGGTGATGAAAGTTGTCATTCTGGTGGACAAGTGGATACAAAAGAGATTCTATTTTGCAAAAATCGATAAAAAATGGTACTTGATTTTATCTGATGACTGTGATTGTTCAGCGTAAATTTGCAGCCGTCTCCTGTTTTAACAGTGCTAAAACTGTGCTATAAAATCGTGTTGTAAATTGTTATATTTCGGTATGAACGAATTTAAACTTAAAAAAGAGTTATACATCTTTCTCCAATGACTTGATGCCGATTCTGTAAAAGAACCAGCCGAAAGCTATGGAGACCAGGAAAACGAGCAGGGAAGTGGTGTATAAAGCTGAAGCATCAATAATCCTGTTACGCAGAAAGTTGTTGAAAAACTGTGAAAGCGGTACATAAAGAGCAACAATCAGTAGCACAAGATAGATCATACTGAACAAAAAAGAAATTGAAGCCCCTTGGGACGATGAAAGTCTCACGGGGTTTTTCTCTTTCAGGTTGATAAACAGTCCTCCCATTCCAAAGCTCATCATTACAAGAAACCACGAGGATGAAAAAGAGATGATCGCCATCGGGAGCACGAGCGAAGGTGAAAATCTCCAAACAATAAAAAGAGACATCATCTGTGAGAGAATCAAAATGATGGTCAAGGGAATCATCAACCTTTTTCTTAACAGTTTCCGAGTACTTACGGGAGCAGATTTAATCTTCCAGACTACATTTCCTTCGAGGCTTATGAGAGGAAAAACATACCTGAGAGCAAGCGTGACGATAAAAAACACATTAAACAGATATACAGCCATAAAAATGGTTGTCAACAACAGGAACCTGTTTGAAGCGAGCATCGAGATACCTGATAGGCTCGCAACAAAGATAATGATCAGAAACAAAAGGACTGAAAAGTGTATCACCTGAGCTGGTTCCCGTAGAAAAAGGTGAAACTCTCTTTTATAAATCACCTCTGAAAAGGCATTTTTCAAAAACGAGGTATTCCTGAATGCAAATATCGGGGGCTTGCTCACCTTTGTTTCCCTGTTTTCTCTGAAATCGATCGACTTGTGCCAGGTATCAAGAAATGTTGCCTTCCCGATTAGAGTAACCACAATCAACAGAAAAAATGAGAGGGAAACCTGCAGAAGATAGTATGGAAATGCTGCTGAAATATCTCCTTTCACTGTCCAGAACATCGCTTCAGCCAGCCAGTTGCTTGGAAGAAAACGGATATAGGGAGGAATCAGGGAAGCAAAATAGCCATCGACATTCGGAAAAAATTTCATCACACCGGCGACCGTATCGATGGGCGATGATACCTGAAAAAAGAGAACAATTATACCAATATAGCCCAAACCGAGGACAGCTACAACTCGCTTAAATCCAAACTTCAGAGCTGTATTTATCAAAACCAACAGGAGGAGCACACCAAGAAGTCCCGCCGACAGCATAAAAGGAAGAAAATTAAAAAGGAACAGGAACACTGCATGGAGAACATTTACTTTGAAGTAGAGTGTAAATCCGGTCAGAAGTGCCACCATCACCATTATAAGGGTTCCGGAGGAATAGAAAAAATTATCAAAGAACTTAATAACGAAAATCCGGATGGGATTTACCGGTTTTGTCAGGAGAAATGCCACTTCGGGAGATCTGAAAAGAGTGGAGTATGAAACAACAATGTTGCCAACATTCACAGAAAGGAAGAATATGAATAAAATTATCGAGATAAACCGGTGAAGCAGAAAAAGCCCTATTCGTTGCTCTATCAGCAGGAAATCGAGTGCCCTTATGGCAAAAATATATGCTCCCGCTGCAAAACCAGCATAAACGAGCGTGCTCCCGACACTTTTTACCAGTCCGCGCGCTGAAAAATCCATCTCCGGCTTCATGAAGGCTAGTATCTTAAACCAGATGATATGGAGAATTTGGGTCATCTAATTTTCAGTCTCGCTTGTCAGTTCAATAAACAGAGTTTCAAAGTTGTGGCTCAACTCTTTTTTCATGGAAAGGAGTTCTTCAAGCCCGCCCGAAAAGATTATTTTTCCTTTGTTGATAATGCCGACATCAGTGCAGATTTCTTCCACTACATTGAGGCTGTGGGTCGACATAAAAACAGTAATCCCTTCTTCTGATTTCCGTTTCAAAAATTGTTTCACCAACACAGCCGACTGCGGATCGAGACCGACCATAGGTTCATCGAGAATTATCAGTTCGGGGTGGTGAAGGAAAGCGGATGCAATCGCCACTCGCTGTTTCATTCCTTGTGAGTATTCTTCGGTTCGTTTGTTGAGCCAGTCGCCAAGTTTAAGAGTATCAATCATTTCATCGATTCTTGATTTCACACTCTTTTTATCGAGATTGTAAAGCCCCCCGCAGAAATAAAGAAATTCCAGACCGGTAAGCCTGTCATAAAGAAATGGCTGATCGGGAATATAACCTGTGATGAGCTTTATCGCTTGTGCATCTTTAAGAATGCTAATTCCTTTAACTTCAATATCACCTTCGGTCAGAGAGTATATACCGGTGAGCATCTTAATTGAAGTTGATTTACCCGCTCCGTTTGGTCCCAGGAATCCGAAAAGAGACCCCTTTTTTATGTGGAGGTCGATGGAATTCACGGCTGTGAAAGAGCCGAACTTTTTGGTTAATTGCTTGAATTTGATCAATTGTGTACTGGATTTTTATGGAAATGATTAACCAAATTTACCATAATAAGATTTATCCTGCAATTCCGGACTTCCGCTACGGAGAATGAACAATTCTTGACTCAATTTAGATGCGACCTAAAACTCCCTGTTCCTGAAATATCTGTTCAGATCGTTTGTACAGTATTCCAAATCATTTATAATAACAGATCAGAAATTTTAAATTCCAAGAGCCGTAACAATGAAAAAGATAATAATCATAGTGTTTGTTTTCATAGTCTCATTTCTTACTCTGTTTACTTTTGTCAATAATTCTTCAGATGATAAAAAGACAGTCGTTCTTGCGGGGAAGATAAATTCAGACACATCATTGATTGACTCTGCCTCTCAGAATTCCATTGATTTCACCCCCTCAGACTCAATCGGAAAGAATCAAATCGTCATCATTTATCCATCAGGCAAGGAAAACTTAAAAGGGAGGAATGTACTAATTACCATGGGTGGTATGGGGGCAAAACTAAAATGGGTTCAGAAATGGACGGAGGAGCTTTACAAGGCAAAGTTAAACGAGTTTAATATCGGAATGATAATAGTGGTGAAGGGTCCCGTGGAAGAATATTACGATTCAAGGGAGATTGAAATAAAAAAGATGACAAAAAGATATGTAGCGGCATATCAGGAATATGGATTTAACGAAACCTATTTGATAGTTCACTCGAGTGGAGTATTCCCGGCACATCAAATGTTTGATTTCCTTTATATCGGGGGAGATGACCCGAACAATAAAAGTATGAAAATGCGTAAACTTGAAGTTCTCGACCCGGAAGGAATCACAAAAAACAGGATAACCTACATAATGCTTGATGGTGAGTTGGGAATTCCAAAAGGGTATACTCTTACGGAAAAGATGGTAAAAAACCTGAAGAAAATATATTCATTTTATGCTGTTGATGCCGAGACCAAAACATTTTCGGGGATGGCGAAAGAAGCAAAAATGGTAAAGAATAAATTTCAGGATGAAACAATTCTTTATGAATATATTGCGGAGAACAGCGGGTGCAATCGTGATGCAAAATGGTGTGTTCACGAGACCCTTATAACCACAAGACCCCACAATCCCGCTGGATATGACCTCGAAAAGGATTATCAATTCTTTGACTCAACCCGTAAAGTCGTCACAGGTTATATGGGCGTTGTTAAAAACGGGAAGTGGGAGTAGAATTGAAACCGAAATCCTATATCCCAAAAATCAAACTTCCCCCGAGGCACCAGCCATTCTGATAGAAGACAGCGAACTGTCCCGGGGCGATGCCTTTGTCGGGTTTCTCAATTTTTACAATTGCCGAAATTTCACTGTCAAAGTTAAGAGTGCAATTGTAGAAGTTTGGACCGTGCCTTACCTTTACCTTTAGACCTTCCATCGATTCGGGTGGTTTCCCTGCAAACCAGTTGAAATTGGTTACCCTGAATTTGTCTCTTTCACGGTCGATTGATTCATCTTCTCTGGATATGTAGAGAATATTGTTTGGGATATCTTTCTGAACTACAAACCAGGGACCGCCGCTCAAGCCAAGTCCTGACCGTTGCCCGATGGTGTAAAAATAGTAACCGCTGTGTCTTCCCATCGTTTTTCCGGTATCTATATCAATCATGTCACCAGGCATTTCACCGAGGTGGTATTTGATAAAATCCTTAAATTTTATCTGTCCGAGGAAGCAGATTCCCTGACTGTCCTTTTTGTTTTGTGTCGGCAGGTCATATCTCGCAGCCACAGTTCTGACTTCACTTTTCTTGAGTGAACTCAATGGAAACAAAGCCCTTGAGAGTTGATTTTGATTCAAATAAGAAAGGAAATAAGTCTGATCCTTCACGGGGTCGGGGGTAATCTTCAGCAGAAATCTCCCGTCGACTTCCTCCACTCCGGCATAATGTCCGGTTGCCACCTTTTCAAAGGAATCATCAATTTTGTCAAAAAACTTGCCAAATTTTATCAGACTGTTGCAGAAGATATCCGGATTTGGAGTTCTGCCTGCCTTAATTTCATCGATTGTGTAAGAAACCACTGCATCCCAGTACTCATTTTGCATGGTTCTCACTTCGAAAGGGATGCCGAGTTTTTTTGTAACCCCTTCGCAATACTCAATATCCTCTTCCCACGGGCAGTCACCGAGGGAGGTGAACTCATCCTGGAGCCAGATTTTGAGGTAGAAAGCGGTAACATCATGTCCCTGCTCTTTCAACAAGGCAAGTGCAACAGAACTGTCGACACCACCGGAGAGTAAAAGTGCTGTTTTCATGTATAAATTTTCCGGGGTTTCAAGGCAGAGGGCATCAGTAAATCAAATTTAGAGAGTAATAAATTCATTTTTGAGATTTGTTTAAAATGAGTCCGTTAAATAAAAAAATGATGTAAAACGGATAATTTTTCATAATTATAGTTTAAATTTACGGATTCGTTTTAAGTTATTATAATCACAATAAATCAAACAGTGCTGAGATTAGATGAAAGTTACAGAAGTTCTTGCCAACGCTAAAGATACATTAATCAGTTTTGAGATAATTCCACCCAAAAGAGGTGGTGAAATCGACAGCCTTCTTCACACAATAGAGAGTATTGCCCGTTATAAACCTCCCTTTATCGATATAACAAGCCATGCAGCCGAAATAGTTTATGAAGAGACTCCAAAAGGAATCAGAAAAAAAGTTATCCGCAAACGCCCGGGGACTTTGGGAATTTGTGCCCTTATTCAGAACAAATACAGAATTGAAGCTGTTCCCCATATCCTTTGTAAAAACTTCACAAAGGAAGAGACCGAAGATTTTCTTATCGAACTCGGATATCTTGGGGTGAACAATGTTCTCGCCATTCAGGGAGACGACAAGGGATTTGAAAAAGAGATTTCAAGCGGCAGAACGACAAACAAATATGCTATCGATCTGGTTAAACAGGTCACTGACATGAACAAAGGAATCTACCTCGAGGAGGAACTTCTGGATGCAAAACCCTCCAATTTTTGTATCGGAGTTTCAGGTTATCCTGAAAAACATTATGAAGCTCCAAACCTGAAGACAGATCTGCTTTTCACCAAGCAAAAAATTGAAGCAGGAGCTGACTACATAGTCACTCAGATGTTTTTTGACAATCAGGCATTTTTCAATTATCGTGAGAAAGCGGCTGAAATCGGAATTACCGCCCCGATACTGCCGGGACTGAAGATACTGACTTCAAAATCGCATCTGAAGAACATCCCAAAGAATTTTTACATCAACATTCCCGAAGAACTCTCGGGTGAAATAATGGAAGCAAAACCAGAGCATGTGATGGAAGTGGGAGTAAACTGGGCAGTGAAACAAGCCGAGGAACTTATCAATTCAGGTGTACCGTGTCTGCATTTCTACATAATGCAAAACCCGAAACCGGTGAACATGCTGATGGAAAAACTTAAAATTTAATGAGACTTTTTCTCAAAAGGTAAAAAAATGCTTAATATAGCTTCCTCTATCAGAAGACAAAAAATGATGTGGGGCATCGCCGGTCTTGGGAACTTCGCTGAGACGGGGTTTATGCCCGCGTTCAACCTTTTGAGGAGGGCAAAACTTCTTTCGGTCTACAGTGGAGACATCCACCGGGCTAAATCATTTGCAGACAAATTTGGTGCAGCCAACCATTTTGATAATTTTGATGCATTTCTTGCATCAGGAATTGACGCGGTTTACATAGCAGGCGCCAACTCGACTCACTTTTTGCAGGCAAAAAAGGCTCTTCTTGCCGGAATTTTTGTGCTGTGTGAAAAGCCTGTAACGAACACCGCCGAGGAAGCCGCTGAGTTGCACAGACTCGCCCAGGAGACCGGCAGAATCTTTACCATCAACTACACCTACAGGTACCACCCCTTTATAGTAAAGGCAAAGGACCTGCTGGATAATCACAAACTTGGCAGAATCTTAAGCATTCAGGCTGATTTTAATGTCGACCTCGTACCCGGTTCAAATTTCAGGTATGAGCGGGCGCAGGCAGGGGGAGGTGCGCTTCGGGACCTCGGAACCCACATGATAGATACCTTCCGGTTTTTACTCGGAGATATTTCTGAAATTTCCGGATATCTCGACAACCTCGTTTATAAAGCCGATGTTGAAGATTTCGCAACTGCCATTGTAAAATTCGAGAACGGCAGTTTTGGTAATTTTACAGTCTCCTACGCAGCAAAAAAGGGAATAAACTCCCTTAAAATAACCGGTCACAAAGGCTCTATTCGCATAGATAATCTGATCGGGATGCGCTACAGCTCTTCAAAACTTATGATAAGCCTTGAAGGAGAAGCTCAGAAAGTCTTCCGAAAAAGAGCAAACAAACTCTACCGTCTGTTGCGTGATGTGAATACATCGTTTCTTAAAAAAGTACAACCACCAATCACCTCACTTGACGGGCTTGTGAACATGCAGCTCATGGAAGCTCTGGAAAGAAAATGCAGGAAGTAGAAGAACTTCTTCACTACTCAAGATTGTCCTGGGAAAGGGGTTTTCTGGCTGCAACTGACGGGAATTTGTCTGTCAGGCTTGCGAACGGAAACATCCTGATAACAGGTTCCTCCGTTTGCAAAGGCGAGATAACTGCAGGCGATTTAGTGGAAATTGACGCTGACGGGAAAAAAGTTTCCGGAGGCAGAAAGGTCAGTACAGAATATAAACTGCACCTGCATATCTATCAGAACAGAAGTGATGTAAATGCAGTGGTGCATACGCATCCTGTCTCTGCACTTGTTTGTGCATCTTCAAATATTTCCCTGGATAAGCCTCTTTTCCCCGAAGTTATTCTTACACTCGGGCGTATCCCGACATGCAGATATGCTGCTCCTTCAACGGACGGACTTCACCGCGCTCTCGATCCTTTTCTCGAATATGCAACGGTTTTTCTGCTTGAAAATCATGGTGCGGTTGCCACGGGCAGGAATTTGAAAGAGGCATTTTACAGAACCGACAAACTTGAGCATACTGCAAAGGTCGTGCTTGAAGCAACAAAAACAGGGGGAATAAAACCTCTGCTTAGGCATCAAATTGATGAACTGTATGCGATTGCCGGAAAAAGCTACGGCATCAGCCTGCATCAAAAAAACAGATTTTAGGAATAGTGACAAACTTCGAATCGTCACACGGTACCGGGAAATTCAGATAGATGATGGTTTTTCACTTTTCTTCTTGTTACCCGTATAATTTGGAAAATTAATGAAGACAAAAAACGAAACAAAAGTGGTTTTACTCGCCGGCGGGGCATCTTCCGAAAGAGAAGTCTCTAAAAGTTCATCCTCCGGCATCTACAAGGCTCTCCTCGCAAATGGATATAAAGTAACGGTTATTGATCCGGCTCTCGGAACCAACCAGTACAGTGAAGCCGAAAAGTACTTTTTACCCGATGATGGCAGGCAGGTATCTTTCCTTAATTATATCCCTTCTGTCAGTCTGCCTGTCTTTGATGATGCCGATCTTGTTTTTATCGGTCTGCACGGCAGGTGGGGTGAAGACGGACAAATTCAGTCACTGCTTCAGTTAAGAGGATTAAAATATACAGGACCCGGAGTACTTTCCTGCGCACTGGCAATGAACAAGGGGAAGGCAAAAATCATTTTCAACAACAGTGGTGTCATAGTTCCAAAAGGTTTTAATGTTTTCAAGGAGAGTTTCGATTATAAAATTGACAAAGACTGGGTGATCAAAGATTTCGGTTTTCCCGTCATTGTCAAACCAAACGATGAAGGATCCACTTTCGGATTGACACTGGTTGAAAGCGAAGATCAACTTGAGGAAGCATTCAGATTTGCTTTTGATTATTCGGAAAATGTTTTGATAGAAGAGTATATCCCCGGAAGGGAGCTCACCGTGGGAGTCCTTGACGGAGTCGCACTTCCTGTTCTCGAGATCAGGCCGAAACATGGTCTCTACGATTACGAGTGTAAATACACATCGGGAATGAGTGAATATCTTGTTCCTGCTCCGATTGACGATGATCTCGCTGCATTTATACAGGAACAGACACTTCTTGCCTATCATTCAATCGGGTGTAAAGGATACGCGCGAGTTGATTTCCGCCTTTCTCCGGAAAACAGACCTTATTGTTTGGAAGTCAATTCTCTCCCGGGAATGACAGCTACAAGTCTCCTCCCAAAGATGGCTAAAGAGAAAGGGATCAGTTATGAAGAACTCGTTGACAAAATTGTAAGGATCTCCCTCTGATGACAGAGACGAAGAAGCCACGGCTGTTTCTCTGGTTTTCAATTCTAACGGTTGGATTGATTGCGACATATATCATTTTCAATGCCAATGGATTCTTCAGACACAGTGAATTAAAACAACAGATTAAAGACCTTGGCATGGAGCTTGACACTCTTCGCCGTCAGAATAAAGGGCTTCGGGATCAAATCGATTCGCTGCAAAAGCAGTATGATGCCAAAATTGAGCAGGTGGCAAGGGAAAAGCACAACATGAAAAAAGAGAATGAAAAAGTCATCAAGGTTGAGAAAAAATGACTCTTAATGAAAGTTTTGTTCCCCTCGCCGAAAGATGCAGACCTCTCAAACTTGACGATTTTAAGGGGCAGGAACACCTCCTTGCAAAAGGAAAACCCCTGCGTAATATGATTGAGTCGGGGTTTATTTCCTCCTTTCTCCTTTGGGGTCCACCCGGTACGGGCAAAACAACCATAGCCAAGATTATTGCACATTCCACGGGTTCTAAATTTCATCAAATTAATGCCGTTTCTTCAGGCGTCAAGGAAGTAAGAGAGATTATTGCCAAGGCTCTCGAAGAGAAAACAAAAGGATTTAAGACAATTCTTTTTATCGATGAAATCCACAGGTTCAACAAAGGGCAGCAGGATGCGTTGCTCGGTTCTGTGGAACAGGGAACAATTACTCTTATTGGCGCCACTACCGAAAATCCTTCCTTTGAAGTAATCCCGGCTCTAAGATCGAGGATGAGAATTTTCAAACTGAATGAGCTTGCGGAGCAGGACATTACGGGGATAATAAAGGGGGCTTTGACGAATGACCCGGTACTCTCGATGGCAAAAGTCGATTTTGATGATATTGCATTCGACTATCTTTACCTTGTTTCAGGAGGTGATGCCCGGTCTGCTTTGAATATCGTTGAAGCGATTGTGTTGTCGAGTCCTGAAGCTGCGAAAGTAACGATTGGTCAGGCTGAAATTGAGAATGTCATCCAGAAAAAGAACATTATTTACGACAAAGCGGGTGAAGAACATTATAACATCATCTCTGCATTCATAAAAAGTATCAGAGGAAGTGATCCCGATGCCGCTGTTTACTGGATGGCAAGAATGCTTGCCGGAGGTGAAGACCCTCTTTTTATCGCGAGAAGAATGATAATCCTGGCATCTGAAGATATCGGAAACGCCTCGCCCAATGCCCTTTTGCTCGCTGAGGCAACTTTTTCTGCTGTTGATAAAATCGGGATGCCCGAGGCACGGATAATTCTGTCTCAATGTGCCACTTACCTTGCATCTTCTCCTAAAAGTAATGCATCTTATCAGGCAATCGACAAGGCACTCGCCGATGTTGAGAAGGAACCACTCCATGCAGTTCCACTTCATCTGCGAAATGCACCCACCGGTTACATGAAAAATATCGGTTACGGCGCAAACTACCGATATCCACACAGCTATCCCGGTCATTTTTTACAGGAGGAGTATCTCCCAAAAGAATTGAAAGGGCGGCAGTATTATCTTCCTTCAGAAAACGGCAGCGAAAAAACCATCAAGGAAAGACTTGCAGCTATTTGGAAGGGTTTCAAGAAGTATTAGAAGTTATTTTTTACTTTACACTTTAATCTTATTAAAATTTTGCGATGAACATTATTATAATTGGTACAAAAAAATGTCGTGAGACACAGAAGGCAGAAAGATATTTTAAGGAAAGGCGGGTACCCTTTCATTTTAGAGATTTGAATGAAAAAGGGCTGTCAAAAGGAGAACTGGAAAACATCACAGCAGTTCTTGATATTGAGGAAGTCTTTGATGAAAATTCCGACCGTTATAAAAAGCTGAACATGCAGTATATGGTCTTTGATAAATTCACAAAATTATTGGATGATTCTCTTCTTCTGAAAACTCCGGTTGTGAGGAACGGTAAAAAATGTACCGTCGGTTATGAACCGGAAACATGGAAGAAGTGGATCGAGGAAAGCAAGTAATTAACAAAAATCCGGAGTGTACAATGGAACTGACATACGCACAACAAGTTTATCAGGGGGTTGAAGAATTTAGTTCTGAACTCGATTATTCACAAAATGAAGTGGCAATTATACTTGCCGCCGGGCATGGGAAAAGAATTAAATCGCAAACCTCAAAAATGCTTCATACAATTTGGGGTATCCCAACTGTGGAGAGGGTGTACAATGCCTGCAACAACGAGTTTTCGTCAATGAATACTGTGCTCGTGGTTGGGATAAAAGCATTGGATGTACTTGCCGTTTTTGGTAAAAGAGACAAGGTAAGTTTTGCTTATCAGGAATTTCAGAACGGTACAGGTCATGCTGTGCAGGTCGGACTGGAAAAAGTGGACAAAAACAGGTTCTCTGGTGTGGTTTATGTTTTCCCCGGTGACATGGGGTTGATAGACAATGACACAGTCTCAATGTTTAGAAAGGCATTTAAGGACTCGGGTGCTGATATGATGGTACTGACAGGCATGTATGAGGGAAATATTGAAGCCAATCAGTATGGAAGAATAGTGCGTGTGAAGTCAACGGACATCGACGGACAACCTGCGGGCAAGGACGAGAATAAAGTAATCGAGATTATGGAGCACAAAGATATTCTCGCTCTTAGCGATCATGTTCACTATGTTACCGAATACAACGGAAGACGATACGCCTACTCGAAGCATGAACTTATTGAAAATCGTGAATACAATTCGGGTGTCTATGCTTTTGACCATAAAAAACTGATTGAGCAGGTGGAGAATATCTCGAGTCAGAACGCTCAAAATGAAATCTACATTACCGATTTGATTGCCCTTTTCAACAAAGCCGGTTACTCGGTCGATGCTGTCAGCCCTAAAAACGAGTATGTGGTTATGGGCTTTAACGACAAATCAGTTCTGAAGGAAATGAAGCAGTTGTATAAAAAAATTGTGTACAACAAACTTAAAAACATCATCGAAATTCAGGATCCCGACGATTTCTTCATAGATGAAGGGGTGGTAAGAGATCTGATAAATCTCGACAAAGAGGGAATTCCCCTGGATATCAAGATAGGGAAGGGAGCCCACATCGGGAAGGGTGTGAAACTCAATTATGGTGTCGAAATCAAAAAGAATGTGTATATCAAAGGAAATGTTGTATTCGGTAAAAATGTAAAAATTGCCGAAAACTGTCATTTGTCAACATTTCCACACCAGACATTTACGATTGGTGACGGGGTATCAATTTCCTGGGGAGATATCATTAAAGGAAGCATTATAATTGGTGAAAATTCTGTCATTGAATCGAGCGTGAATATGACGGGAAGTGATGACTATCCACTGATTCTCGGGAAAAATGTCCTTATTAAAGGAACAAGTTACATTTTCGGTTCGATTATAGAGGATGATGTACATGTTGAGCACAGTGTGATAATCCGAAAAAGGATCATCAGACAGGTAAGGAAAGACGGATCGGTACAAAAAGTTATGTTCTATCTGCCTATGCCCTCCGGACTCGATGTTATTGAAGAGTTATAGCAACCACTGAAAATAAGAAACAGTTTTGGGAAGAATCAAAAAAAGAATGGATTTCTAAAACCAGGTTTTGATTCTTCCTCTCTAATAAAGAAGGTAAACATATGGCACTATCGGGAGAATTTGTATTTCAACGAATTGAGGAAATCCATTCAAGTGGATTGACCAACGACGAAAAGCTGAGAAATTTAAGAATAATTTCAGAGGAGACGCTCAGGTCTTTGATAAAGGATCACGGTGTCCGTATCTCCCAGCTTAGTCATATGGCTGTCTACCTTTTCGACAAAAATCCTGAAGCCAAAAAACACGAAGATGAATTTTTTGGATTCTTAAAACTTGCAAACAAAGCATCACACAACTACCCTTACAACTGTCCCGATGATCAGATCTTAGCCGCAATTAAGGCGGTATCACTCGTATTTTCTGCCCTTTTGGATACTCCCGTTCCTGAATCAATCCAGTTATTGTACTCGAATGAAAAACTGCCGTTGCTTCGACTTAAAGGATTGCAAAACAAAGAGATCGTGGAATTTGTTCAGGCAACTATAAAAAAAGTAGTGAAGAAAAAACAGGGACCTGACGCTAAAAACTACATTTTATTGTTTTGTTTCTCGGAAGAGATGGGTGATTTCTCTGTAATCATCTACGAAAATCAAAGAAATGTAGATAATAAATCAAAACCATCCAAAAACCTGTTCGAGTGGGGGCAGTTCATTCCTGAATACAGTCAGGTGAATTTTTTCTACATACTTCAAAATAAAGAGAGACCCGATCAGTACTCTCTCGATTTTACGAGGACCATGATAGTTCTCGAGCCTGATTTCCTTCTTGAGGCGAAGGATATCGGGACACTGTTTTATTCTGCAGAGAGGAGCCCTGCACTTTACATCATCGAAAAACTCCTTCCACAGGAAACAAATTCGGCGATGTTCAAAGGAAATCTCGTAAATAATCTTCTTGATGAATATCTTTACAACGACAATGTGGACTTTGAAGAGACATACACCGGGTTTCTAAATGAAAATCTGATTTCCGCCACAACTTTCAAAGATGACCTTCCAAAAGTTAAAACAGAGGTAATGACTGTTCATCTCCCTCGAATAAAAGCAGAACTTCCGAAATTGCGGGGTGCGGAAGGGGAGTACACAGTTATAACGGAACCTACATTTTATTCGGCACTTTTTGGAATAACAGGACGACTCGATATTCTTCAATCCTCGAACACTGATCCAAAAAGGAAGAATGTGATCGAGCTAAAATCGGGTTTGGCAAGTTCATCGGGTGTCTGGAAAAGTGAGGAGATGCAGGTAACCGCTTATAATCTCCTTATGCAATCAACATACGGATTCGACAGACTTGGCGACAGTGCCATTTTTTATACCAAAGCCAATACCAACCATTTCAGAAATGTCCCCGTAATGGCTCAGAAATCGATTGAATATCTCACGGGCAGAAATGAGATTTTCCTCGTTTTGAATATGCTCAGGCAGAACGACGACAGACTTTTTGCCCGCCTTATGAATTTTGATCCCCCGTCTAATAACAAATTTGCACCTGCTAAAATCGAAAAATTCCGAAAGAATTTTTCTGCTGCTTCACCTCTTGAGCAAAAGTATTACCGTGTCTGTGTGTCATTTATGATTAATGAACTGTTTGACAGTAAAATTTCCTCTAATGACAATGAGCAGACCGATTCCAGTTTTGCATCTCTTTGGAGACAACAACCGGCAATTAAAGAGGATTTTCAGTTCAGTCTTATAAGAGGGTTAAAGTTCAGTCACCATGACAAGGAAAAGAACTCGTTTGTTTTCGACAGAACAATTCAAAAAGTATCAAAATTCAGGGAAAATGATCTTATTATCCTTTATCCCCACGATGAATATGAGCTGGAACCTTTAAAATGTCAGATTTTAAAGGGAACCATTGCTGAACTGACCAATGAGAAAGTCGCAGTTAAGCTTTTTAACAAGCAGCTCGATAAAACTGTTTTCAACTCAGGGAAATATTTTGCCATCGAACCTGATTACAAAGATTCCGGCATTATCAGCACGGTCAGGATGATGTTTAACTTTCTTGAGGCTGATACAAGAAAGAAGGAATTGTTGCTCGGTCTCCGGGCTCCGGTCTCGGGGGACCTGCCATCAATCGACGAGACAGGGATGCAGCAAAGTCAGGCAGAAAATGTAAAAAAAGCTCTCTCAGCGAAAGACTATTACCTGCTTCAGGGTCCTCCGGGGACAGGAAAGACTTCCATGGCACTAATGTCGATGATTAAGGCAATTCTTGCCGGAGACGGGGAGGAAACGGTGACAATTCTTGCCTTTACAAACAAAGCCATAAAGGAGGTCTGCAAGAAACTGAAAGAGGCAGGTATAGACTATCTTTTCAACAGTGCGAGCGAAGATGATACAAGTTCGCTTAAAACCATGGTGAAAACGCACAATCTGGAGAGTTTCGAGGAGTACATAAAAGGCATTCGGGTTGTTACTTCCACTGTGGCGTCATTTGTAAGAAACAGCAAGGATCTGAGTTCGTTCTTTAAGTTCGATACTCTCATCGTGGATGAGGCGAGTCAGTTGCTGGAGCCACAACTTGCCGGTATTATCGTCAATTTCCAGAGGTTTATCCTGATTGGAGATCAAAATCAGTTACCTGCCGTTACGGTTCAGGGTGATGCAAACACCTTGATTACTGATTCTGACTTGAACGGAGCGGGTATCCGGGATATGAAAGTTTCACTCTTCGAGAGGATGTTTTACACTGCTGTGGCAAAGGGGTGGACGCATGCATACGGTACACTAAAAGAGCAATTCAGGATGCATGAAGTAATAATGGACCTGATAAACCATTATTATCACGGGAATCTGCAATGTGCACTCTCCGGGAGAGAAAGTCTCGACTCCATTTATCCAAACCCTGACGATTCTGCTCTTTCGAAAATTCTAACAGGGAACAGATTGATATTTATTGAGACCCAATATTCCAAAACGGGTAAAATGAATGAGTCCGAGGCTGAGATTGTCAGCATGATAGCGGGAAAGATCAGGGAAATTTCGGGACTTCCGAAAGACGAACTCCCGGACATTGGTATCATCACCCCTTGGAGGGCTCAGATTGCAGCCATAAACCAAAGACTCGAAATGAAGGGAATAACCGGACTCCCGGTGGATACAGTGGAAAGATTTCAGGGGTCTGAAAACAAAATCATAATTTATTCAACTTCCGTCTCCAACACTTCCCAGCTCGAAAGACTTGGTTCCTTTGGCAAAAACAAAAGTGTGGAAAATGAAGTGGAAGTTGACAGAAAACTGAATGTTGTACTCAGTAGAGCGCAGGAACAGCTAATTGTTCTTGGTTCGGTTTCCGTTTTAAGGACTTCACTTCACTACCGGAAGCTCATTGAGACGATACGGGAAAAAGGGAGGTTTGTTTCTACCACTGAACGAAAGAAACTTTTCGGAACCTGATTTACACTTCATTCGTATAACCTTTATGTTAAAAAAATAAAGGAATTCAATGAGAAAGCTTGGCATTTTATTGTGGTTCGGTTTGATACTCTCCTCGGCATCGTTTGCTCAGGAAATTCTTGCATCAAAACCGAACCAGACCGGCATTAAATCACCATTTAAGACAGATTTTTCCACAACTTTTGCAAGCAGCAACAATGCACTCGCAAAGGTGGCACAACTTCTTGAATCGGGAAGATCACACAAAAGTGTGGAGACACTTCTTAGTGCCGCACTTATTCTTTTTATGGAAGAAAAATGCTCGGGTGTTGAAGCGTCTATAACCGGACTCTCGGTATTGCAGGAGGCTACAACCTTGGCGCTAAAAGCAAAAAATAAAAAACTCCTGAAGCTCGTCGCCTCATTCTGGGAAGATCCCGGATTTGGAAATAACCAAAATTACGCTTCCGAACTGACTTACGACGAGTAAAAAGGTTCTGAAATACCTTTTACTCTCTTAAAGTGCGTTCTAATTTATATTAATTATGAAAAACAGTTTGGAATTAATCAATAAATAGATTAATTTAAGTTCCTCTCCAATTTGATTATTTTTTTTAGGGTCAAAATCAGAAAGTTCCGTCATTTTTTTAAGATGTTAACTGAATCACACGACATCAATTTTCAGTTAAACTTCAGGAACAATGAAATATCAATCGAAGTGTAAATGACAGAAATAATTTTGAATTTATTTTTATTAAAAATCAATCATCATCAATCACCAACAACAAAGGTATCACAATGAAAATCAACACCAGATTTTTCGCGTTCGCACTGGCAGCACTTTTTCTGCTCAACTTTGCAGGTTTCTCACAGAAAAAACCGGAAGTTATAAAAAGCAAAACCAACGCAGCAGGCAAGACTGTCAATGTAAACAAGATCGATTTCAAAGCTGAATTCGGTTCATCCAACAGTGCTCTCTCGAAACTTGGAGAGATCATCAGTGACGGCAGAAGAGACGGCGATGTAAAAGCCCTCGTTTCAGCAGCCATGATCCTCTTCATGGAAGAAGCAGCCACAGGAAAGAAAGCTTCCGTAACCGGAAAAGCACTTCTTGAAGAAGCAACCACAAAAGCCACGAATCAGAACAACTACCAGGCTCTTATAGCATGTTCAGATGCATGGGGTGCAAAAACCCTCGGTAACGATGCTGCAAAATCAACAGAACTTGCAAAACTTGCTGCAGCAGTAAAAGGGAAATCGGGCAAGAGCTTAAGAGGTCCCGGAGCCAAAGAGTGCACACTCCAGATAGAGAACTACTCGACCTACAAGATCCACATCTATGTTGACGATGTATTCATGGGATCAGTTGAACCGGGTCAGTATATCAAATTCCAGCAGGTAGGTTCGGGTACAACAAAGCTTTACGCAGAGACAGATTATGTAAAAGATCCCACCTCCGGAGAAGACACCTACTTCTACTGGCAGGGAGAGATCAACCTGAAGTCATACAAGGATGAACTCCCCGACTTCACATGGCAGTTACAATAGCCAATCGATCTCAAACAAAAATTGAAAAAGGTTGTCACGAAAGTGGCAACCTTTTTTTT